>Ga0207757_100056_pt1 | contig 91363 bp, 81 predicted proteins | sample A23P3SouthBayCA_2_FD_187752 | JGI IMG/M metagenome (GOLD analysis project Ga0207757, IMG submission 187752) | Aerobic enrichment media microbial communities from Eden Landing Ponds, California, USA - A23 P3 (2) (SPAdes) | ecosystem: Environmental > Aquatic > Marine > Unclassified | place... | reverse complement strand
ATCAATCCAGTCGCTATTCCCGCTGAGGCGTGTGATTTCTGCCATAGACCAGCAAGAAATTCACTCGCCTCACTCTTCATCCTTAACTAAACACGAAGGCTATGATAACACAAAATTCACACGACTCGTCTCCGGCCCTCTCTAGCGATGCCCAGCCCCGCCGACACCGTGAGCATCCTCGTCGCCGTCGAGTTCGTCGTGATGGCCGCGCTGGTGTTGCTCGTCGCGCCGCTGGAGGTGGCGGCCCCGCTGGTTCCCCTCCTGCTCGTCTTTCTGGTGGCGCTTCACCGGTACCGGTCGTGAGTTCGACCCCGCGATTCTTACAGTCGGCTCGCGTACCCGTCGTGCAATGAAACTCGCGCTCGTCGGCGCCGGGCAGGCCGGTGGGAAAGTGATGGAGGCGCTCATGGCGTACGACCGGCGTGCCGAGGTGGGGTTCGTCGAGGACGCCATCGCAGTCAACACGGCGCGAGCGGACCTCGTCGGCTTGGAGGCGACGCCGCTCGACCGGCGCGTGTTGATCGGCGGCGCACGCTTGAAGGGCCACGGTACGGGTGCGGACAACGAACTCGGCGCCGCGGTGGCACAGGAGGACCTCGGCGAGGTGATGCGCGCCGTCGACAGCGTGGCGGTCCACGAAATCGACGCCTTCCTCGTCATCGCCGGGCTCGGCGGCGGGACGGGGAGCGGTGCCGCGCCCGTGATCGCCAAGGAGTTGCGCCGGCGGTACGCCGAACCCGTCTACGGCCTCGGCATCCTCCCGAGCCGAACCGAGGGGAACATCTACGCGCTCAACGCCGCCCGGTCGTTCGTGACGCTGGTGGATCAGGTGGACAACCTCCTCCTGTTCGACAACGACGCGTGGCGCGAGGGTGGCGAGAGCCTCCGCACCGGCTACGACCGGCTCAACGAGGAACTCGCCCGCCGGCTCGGCGTTCTCTTCTCCGCGGGCGAGGTGAAGGAGGGACAGGCGGTCGGCGAGTCGGTCGTCGACGCCAGCGAGATCATCAACACGCTCGGGAGCGGGGGCATCTCGACCCTCGGCTACGCGGCGACGGCGGTCGACCGTCCCAAACCGCGTCTGTTCGCTCGGAAGCGACCGGCGCCGGACGTGGGCGACTCGACGAATCGCATCCTCACGACGGTCCGCCGGGCGGCGCTCGGTCGGTTGACGCTCCCCTGCGAACTCGCGGGCGTCGAACGCGGCCTGCTCGTCGCCGCCGGACCGCCGGAGTATCTCGACCGACGCGGGATCGAACGCGCCCGTCGCTGGCTCGAAGACGCCACGGGCAGTATGGAGATCCGTGGCGGCGACTACCCGCTGGACTCCGGCTACGTCGCCGCCGTGGTGTTGCTCTCCGGGGTGGCCGAGGTGCCCCGGATCGAGGAATTGAAAGCGACGGCGGTCGAGGCCCAAGAGCGGGTACGCGAACTCGAAGCCGACACCGACGCTCCCGAGGCGTTGCGGGACCTGACGTGGAGCGGTGAGGCCGACGGCAGCGACGAGGACCTCGACCCCCTCTTTTGAGGCACGGCGCCCCCGTTGCTCGTGGCGTTCGCGACGGGCTACTCCGAGCGATTGGCACCGCGGGCGGTCGAGGGTCTCGCGGCTTTCGGGGCGAGACGTGTCGACGTAGTTCGCTCCGAAGCGCGGGTCTTAACCGGCCACGACGGCAACGAACGGGTAATGAGTCAGGACGTATCCTCCGACGGCGACCTCCGGAACACGGGGATGTCGCTCAAACACGACCGGGAGTGGGACTACGAACTCGACCGCATCGTCGAGGCGGTCGAGGAACGCGACGCGACGAAGGTCGGTCTCCAGTTCCCCGAGGGGCTGAAACGGCGCGGCCCCGCCGTCGCCGACGACCTCCGGGCGCTGACCGACGACGACGTGACCTACATGCTCTCCGGGCAGCCCTGTTACGGCGCCTGCGACCTCGACACCTACCTCATGCGTCGGACGGACGTGTTCGTCCACTTCGGGCACTCGCCGATGAAAGAGTCGGACAAGATCATCTACGTCCCCCTGTTCTCGAACGTCGACCCCTTCCCGATCATGGAGGACGCTCTCGAAGAGCTGGAGACGGGCGACGTGGGCCTCGTCACCACCGCCCAGCACATGAACCGGTTCGAGGACATGCGGGAGTGGCTGGAAGACCGCGGCTTCACCGTCCACACCCGCAAGGGGGACGACCGCCTCACCCACGAGGGGCAGGTGCTCGGCTGTAACTACGCCTCCGCCGACATCGACGCCGATCAGGTGCTCTACGTCGGCGGCGGGAAGTTCCACCCGCTCGGGCTGGCGATGGAACATCCGGACAAGACGGTCGTCATCGGCGACCCCGTCAACAACGTCGTCACCGTCGCGGACACGGAACAGTTCATGCGCCAGCGCTACGCCTCGGTCCACAAGGCGATGGACGCCGAGAAGTGGGGCGTCATCTTCTGCACCAAGATCGGGCAGGGGCGCTGGGAGATCGCGGAGGAGATCGTCGACGACAACGAGAACGCCTACCTGATCACGATGGACGAGGTGACGCCGGACCGCCTGCGCAACTTCGACATGGACGCGTTCGTCAACACGGGCTGTCCCCGAATCACGACCGACGACGGCCCGCAGTTCCACAAACCCATGCTCACGCCGGGCGAGTACCGCATCGCCGTCGGCGACGAACCCCTCGACTCGCTCTCGTTCGACACGTTCCACGGGACGTGGTGACTGAAATCTGACAGGTGCTCGGCGCTTCTCGCCGCGCTCCCCGACTCTCGCCCTCTCTACCCACGATACCTGCCGAATCGCTTCGATCCCGTCTTCCCAGCAACAAGATATATGCCGTGTTCCCACGGATAGTTTGGGAAGGTGGGTGGATGAACGCCGAGACGCTCTACGTGGGAGCGATTCTCCTGAGCAGTGGCTTCGTGACGGCAGTCGCCGCGTGGCTGTGGTCGGACGAGCTCGACCTGTCGGGACGGCTGTTCGTTCTCCTGTTAGCGCTGCATCCGCCGCTCGGACTGCTCGTCGTCGCGGAGCTGCTCGCCCCGACGCGGTCGCTCGCAGTCCCGTTCTACGCGCTCCACACGGCGTTGAGCGTGGCCGTTCCGCTCGTGTTCTTCCTCTTCGCGCTCGCCTTCGCGAGCAATCGCCGGCACCTCCCCCGCCCGCTGCTGTCGGGAGTTGCGGTCTACACGGCCGTCGTGATGGCGCTGGAAGTGACGAATCCGATCCACCACCTCGCCCGCGGCAGCTATCAGGTGGTCGGGTCGACGGTGCCACACCTCACCGCCACGCCGACGACGGCGTTCGGTCTCCTGACGCTCCCCACCTTCGTCGCCTACTACGCCGCCATCGGGATGCTCGGCTACCGCTTTCTCGGCCGACGCGAAGGGCGGTGGATGCAGACGCTCGTCCTGCTGGTCGGCTTCGTCCCTCCGCTGGCCGTGTCGAGCCTCTGGTTCACGGGCCTGCTCGTCGGGCCGCTCGACGGCGGGTTCGTCGTCGGGTCGGCGTGGACAGCCGCCCTCGCCGGGTGGGCGGTGTACCGCTACCAGCTGTTCGACGTGGTGCCGCTCGCCCGCGAGGCGGTGTTCGAGGCGCTCGACGAACGCGTGATCGTCGTCGACGACGAGCGCCGCCTCCTCGATTACAACGACGCCGCCGCGGAGACGTTCCCCGAACTCGTCGGAAACCGGCGCCAGCGAATCGGCGCGCTGCTCCCCGTTCTCCTCGACGAGCCGGTGAGCGCCGACGGCGGTGGAGCGGGCGCCGTCACGGGCGGTAACCCCGTCGACGGGCCAGACGACCCCACCCCGTCGCCCTTCGTGTCGACGTTCACCCGGGCCGACGGGGCGACGCCTCGCGAGTACACCGTCGCGGTGACCCGACTGGACGCGGACGGTCGGCCCCGGGGGTACGCCGTCGTCGTGCGCGACATCACCGACCGTCAGCGTCGGATTCGCGACCTCGAACGGCAGAAGGCACAGCTCGAACGGTTCGCGAGTACCCTCTCGCACGACATTCGGAACCCGCTCAACGTCGCCCGCGGGCGGACCGAACTGGCGCAGGAGCGCAACGAGCCGAGCGATCTGGAACACGTGATCGGGGCGCTCGACCGCATCGACCGGATCATCGACGACCTCCTGACGCTCTCCCGCGAGGGGCGGACCATCGACGACCGCCAGCGCGTCTCGCTGGTCGACGTGGCCGAGGGCGCGTGGCGGACCACTGACACCGCGAACGCGACGCTCGTACTCGACATCGACGACCACGTCTCGGTGTCCGCGGACCGCACGCGGCTGTTGAACGTCTTCGAGAACCTGTTTCGGAATTCGGTCGAGCACGGCTCGACCGCTCCCCGCTCGAACACTCGCGGGGACAGTGTGGAACACGGTTCAACAGGCAGTCGGACGGCGTCCGACGACGCGGTAGCGCACGGCGTCTCCGACGACGGCGTGGCCGGCGACGATCCGGCTGTCACCGTCACGCTCGGACGCCACGACGACGGCTTCTACGTCGAGGACGACGGCCCGGGCATCCCTCCGGAACACCGCGATTCGGCCTTCGAGTACGAGTTCACGACCGCCGACGGGACGGGGCTGGGACTGGCTATCGTCGACGCCATCGCCCAAGCGCACGGGTGGACGACCGACGCACGCGAGGGGAGCACCGGCGGCGCCAGAATCGTCTTCTCCGACGTGACGCTGATCGACGACGAGTTCGAGGCCGAGACCGATCACGAAGTCGACGACGAGACCGACGCGGCCCCCGAGGCCGGCCTCTGACACCCCGTCCCGCTCACCCCTGTCCTTTTGCGCCTCCGGTGGGACACGGTGGCATGGAGTGTGACCCCATCGGCACCGTCTACACGCCCTACGAGACGACGAGCGAGGCGCCCAGACAGGGCTTTCACGAGGACGCCGAGGGCGTCGTCGACCTCGATCCCGAGTACCACGAGGGGCTGGTCGGCTTCGACGGCGACCGAATCGTCGTCGTCTGGTGGGCCGACCGCGCCGACCGGTCGGTGCTGACGCTCGACCGCGACCCCGCCCGCGGCGTGTTCACGTCGCGCTCGCCCGCCCGCCCCAACCCGGTCTGCATCTCGGAGTGTTCGGTCCTGTCCGTCGACCACGAGGCTGGCCGCCTCCGCCTCGGCGGCGTCGACATGGCCGACGGCAGCCCGGTGATCGACCTGAAGGTCCCGGTCGACGTTCAGTGCTGGGACGACTCCACGTAGTCGACCGCCGCCGCGGGCGAGTCGACGACTTCGACGCCGGGGGCGTCGTGCGTGCCGAGCCCCGCCACGGGGCGGTCGAAGACGCCCGCGAAGCCGAGTTCCGAGAGCGTCCCCGCGCCGCCGTCGATGGCCACGACGGCGTCGCCGTTCATCACCACGAGCGCGTTGCGGGCGTGGCCCAGCCCGGTCGCGACGGCGGTGTCGACGTACTCGTTGGCGTCGCGCCGGTCGGCCGTCGGGAGGATGCCTACCGTCTCGCCGCCCGCGGCGTGCGCGCCCGCACAGGCCGCCTCCATGACGCCGCCGAGGCCACCACAGACGACGACGTGGCCGCGTTCTCCCAGCAGTCGCCCGACCGTTCGGGCCCGCTCGGCCGTCGCCTCGTCTACCGTTCCACCGCCGATGACGCTGACGCGCATGGTCGACGGTCGGCGCGCCGGCGTAATATAGTAGCGTTTGTAACCGTTTGCACACCTGATCGCACGCAGTCCGGCGATCAGGTGTGCAATGACTTACCAAGGCTACTGTAACTGGCGGCGCTCCCGTTGCCGTCTCACCACCTTTTATGTGGCCGCTACGCCCGTGCATGGGTATGTCAGCGGTTCAGTCCCTCCGGACGGCGACCGGGGCGCTCTCGCGCAACCCGGTCCTCTTCCTCGGTGGCCTCGCCTACGCGCTCGTGGTCCTCCCTCAGCGTGCCCTCCAGTTGGCAGGGATCCCCCTCGCGCCCGCCCTGCTCCAGCTCGTGACCTTCTTCGTGACGCCGTTCGTCCTCGCGGGCGTCGTCGGGATGGCGCGCGAGGCGCTCGACGGCGACACCGCGTTCGACGCGTTCACCGCGACGGGGAAAGGTCGGTACGTCGACCTCCTGCTCGCGACGCTCGTCGAGTTCGGCATCCAGCTGGCGTTCGGCGTCGCCTTCCTCGTGCTCGCCATGATCGCGCTGGTAGCCGGCGGCGGGGGTGCCGGCCCGGCCGCCCTCGTCGGCGCGGCGCTCGGCGTCCTGCTGGCGCTCGCGTATCTCGTCGTCCTCTTTCTCGTCCAGTTCTACCCCGTCATCGTCGTCGTCGACGACGCGGGCCCCGTCGACGCCATCACCGACAGCGTCGACTTCGTCCGCGCGAACGTCGTCAGCACGCTCGGCTACAGCGTCATTACGGTCGTACTCGGCGGCCTCGCCGCGCTCCCAGTCTCCGGCTTCGCTGCCTATCGGTTCCTCACCAGTGGCCCGGGAACGGGCGAGACGCCGGGGCCCATCGGCGGCGGGATGAGTCCCGGCGGTCCCGGCCCGGGCGGCCAGACTCCCCAGATGGCCGAGCTGTTCCAAGGGGCAGGTCTCGGCCTCTCGACGCCCGAAGTGGTCGCGCTCGCGCTCGTCTCGGCGGTGACGACGGCGCTATTCTTCGCCTTCCGGCACACCTACGCCACCGCGTTCTACCGTCGGAACGGCCGGTCGGTCGAGGAGCGCGTCCTCGGGGACTTAGAGTAGGAACGTCTCCTCGCGCTCCGCGAGGTCGAGGAAGGAGTCGGCGGCGTCGACGAGTTCGTCGGCCGTCGAGGAGCCGAAGGCCATCACCTCGACGCGGACGCCCTCGTGGCGGAGATGGGAGCAGAGCCGAGAGAAGTCGCCGTCGCCGGTACAGAGGACGACCACGTCGACGTGGTTGGCGAGGGTGACGGCGTCCAAACTGATGCCAACGTCCCAGTCGGCTTTCTTCGACCCGTCGCCGAAGGTCTTGATGTCCTTGATCTTCGTCTCGAAGCCGATCTCCTGTAACGCCTCGAAGAAGCGCTCCTCCTCGGGCGAGTCCGCGCGGATGACGTAGGCGATGGCGCGCACGAGTTCGCGCTCCGCGACGCCTTTCGAGAGGAGCGCCGAGTAGTCGATGTTCCGCGAGTAGAGGCTCTGCGCGGAGTGATAGAGGTTCTGCGCGTCCGCGAGCATCGCGACGCGCTGGTTCGGGTGGATGTCGGTCACGTTGCCCCAACTGAACGGCGCGCGACTAAATTCCTTGCTCATCGCGGGCGTCGCGGGGGATACGAGCCATTTAACCCGCCGGCGGCGACAGGGTGGGATATGCGCACCGAGCAGGCCGCCCCCGTGCTGGGGGTCGTCGGCTGTCTGGCCGTCGTCGCCGCACTCGCTCTCCCCTTCGCCCTCTTCCCCGACTGGGGGAGCGAACTGGCGCAGTACTACACGAGCGGGCCGCTCGGCGTCGGCGCCGTCCTCGCGTTCGCGCTCGTCGGCGTCGTCGTCTTCCTCGCCGGCGCCCGCGGCCGCACCGACCCGACGACGGCCGCGGGCATCGCCGTTCCCCTCGGCGTCGTCGCGTTCGCCATCGCGCTCTCGTGGGCGCTCGCGGCGCCGCTCGACCCCCTCTTTGGCTTCCCGGCGTCGTGGATCACGGACCTCCGATGGGTCGTCGTCGTCGCGACGGGGGTCACGGCCGGCGCGGCTGCGCTCTACGCACGGGCGGTCCTCGATTAGTCGCCCGCCGACCCGTCCCGCTCCCAGAACTCGATCCGGAAGCCGTCGAACGAGTCGTCGGTGTGGGTCAGCGTCCACGCCGACCGGTCCCACGCCGGGAAGAAGCGCGCCCCTGCGGTGGTGTCGACCGCATCCTCGACGACGGTGAGGATCAGCTCGTCGTAGTGGGGGAGGAAGGCCTCGTACACCTGTCCGCCGCCGATGACGTAGACTGTCTCAGCCCCGGTGGCGGCCGCGGTGTCGAGCGCTGCCTCGACGCCGTCGACCACGGTCACCGTCTCCTCGGGGTACGTCGGCGACGACCGCGAGAGGACGATCTGTCGACGGCCGGGTGGGTCGGGGCGCATGCCCTCGTACGTCGTCCGGCCGACGACGACCGGCGCGTCGGCGACCCGGCGCTTGTACTGGCGGACGTCTTCGGGGTGATCCCACGGGACGCCGGCGTCGTCCGCGATGATCCGGTCCTCGGTCATCGCGGCGACGGCGATCAGCTTCACGGCGGACGGAAGGCGCGGGAGCGTCAAGAACCTCTCGGGCCTGCCGCGTCTCACGATTCGTGGCCAGCAGGGACTCGTTGGCGTGCGGGCGAGTCGAAAGGCCCTTAAGAGGAACCGGCATACGATGAGATGGACTAGGTCGGGCAGTTAGGCCCTGCTCTCCCACCCGCACTACGGTCTTGAGCGGGGACCGAACTCGGGGGCGTCCGGTCAGACCGGTCCGGGCCCCGGGAGCCAACGTGGAAGCCTCGTCCTTCGGGGACAGCGGTCCGCGGCGCGCGTCCGCAGGGACGCTCCGTCGCGGTTCGTCGGTGACACCGGGTCAGGCGCGGAAGCGAGCAGCCCATCGCCGGACGCCCGTCGCTCGGAGGATCGCGGGGTGGAGGAGGCGACCGGGATTCCCCGGACCGGAACGCCGGGCAATCCCGCCGTCCACATTCATCGTGTGCTACTTGCCGAGCGACAGCGCTCGAACTCACGGTAGTGGCTAGTGTTGCCTCGTCGGCAAGAATAAATACTATGCCATATGTTGTCATGGGTGGTGTTAACACACGTGCTTCGAGACGATGTGGTACTACTGAAACTCCGCGAGAAGTGTAGCGAAGGGAGCGACAACGCCTGTCGGACGCTCGAACGACTTTGCGAGGACGGCCGGGACGACGCCTGCCGCTACGTCCCGAAGTAACGCGACTGGTTCTCGGCGCACTCCTCGTCGGGGCGCCACGTTCACCACGTCGCCGGATACCGAAAGTATAAGGCCCATGCTATCTTTTGCCATGGTAAGAGATACCAATCATGAAGCAGAAAGACATGGTACTGCTCCGCGAGGAGTGTAGCGACGGCAACGAGCGGGCGTGCCACACGCTCGAACGGCTCTGCGAAAACGGCCGCGACGACGCCTGTCAGTACGTGATGCGGTGACCACTCGGATTCTCCGGCGTCCGCGTCTCGGTTAGGTACGCCGCCGTCGGCGTCTCGCCCCGTCGTCGTGACTCGTCCCCCATCCCCCTCTAGCCTCGGCTTTTCGCTCGGGGCCAACGGGCACCGGGGCGGTCAGAACGGCCAGTCGACGTGCCCGAGCTGGTGAAGGGATTCGAGCGGGACGACCGACTCGATCAACGCGGGCGGACAGGTGAACGCTGCGACGATGACGGCCACGACACCGACGATGCCGAGTCGGCGTCGATACCGACTGTCGGCATCCGTCGAAATCGTAACACTTCTGGCTCGGGCGTAGACGGTCGCGTCGTTGCCGTTCGCCGTGCGCGTCCCCACCGTCCGCGTAAGGTCGGCTTCGGTCAGTTTCTCCAAGTGATAGGCGACGTTCTGGGGGGTCTGATCGGTCTCCTCCGCGAGTTCCGAAACGGTCGCCGGCCCGTCGTCGAGCGCGCTGAGTATGCGACGGGCGGACGCCGACGAGAGCGCGGCGAACACGACTTCGGCTTCGTCGTCGTCGATTTCGAGGACGGTGTCGGCGGCGGTCGGACGGACGCTGGCCATAGTGTCCGTATTCCAACTCGATTCGTTGTAAAGGGCTGGGGTTCCCCCCCTTTCAGTCGCCACTGAACGCAGTTTGTCGTCAATTAACCGACTCGACGTGTGGATTTAACCCACTGATAGTAATCACATCGACGGACGATACGTCGTCTATGATCGTTGACGGATGGATACGACACCAGTTGCTAGTCGGCGTCACGGCCACGACAGAGATTGCCGACTGTAGCGGCGGCCCCGGACGCGGGCAGACCGGCGACGACCACCACGACACCCCGGTGGGGCCACATACCGGCACGACGCGCGACAATCACGTAGCTTCGGACGGGCACGGGACAGACATCGACGACCCGCACGCGAGCGCGAGAGTGGCGATGACGACGGACGACGACGCCTCGCGAGAGGGATGACACACGCCAACGAAACGATGCCCTCCTACGACCTCACGTTCAAACCCGCTATCGGGCTGTATGGACAGCACGATCCGAGTGCCGCCCTCTTCGCCGACGGCGAACTGCTCTTCGCCGTCGAAGAGGAGCGCCTCACTCGACAGAAACACGCGACCCACACCTTCCCCGACCGAGCCATTCGGGCCTGCCTCGACTACCGTGACCTCGAACTCGGCGACATCGACCGCGTGCGCCTCCCGTACGATCCCTCACTCCGGGCGAACATTCTCGGGCACTACCTCCGGCGCGTCTTCGCCGACTCCGGTCCCGTTCGGACGGCCTACCGCCTGCAACGACAGGTGGTGCGGGAGGCCAAGGCGCAGTTCGACCCGGTCCGACGGATCGAGCGTCGACTCGGGTCCCTCGGCGACGTGCCCCCCATCGAGAACTTGTCCCACCACGCGTGTCACGCGGCGAGCGCGTTCCACCCGTCGGGTTTCGAGGACGCGCTCGTCCTGACGGTGGACGCGAAGGGGGAGTACGATTCGACCGTCGTGTGGCACGGGACGCCCGACGGCCTCGAACGCGTCCGGACGTACGACCACCCCAACAGCCTCGGTCTCTTCTTCGCGGCGATCACCGAGTACCTCGGCTACCGCATGTTCAACGGCGAGGGGAAAGTGATGGGGCTGGCGCCCTACGGCGAGCGCGACCCGTCCGTCGAGCAGAAGCTTCGGTCCGTCGTCGAGATGGGCGTCGACTACGACGTGACGGACCTCGTCGAGGAGTTCAACGCCCGCCTCGCGACGGAGCGACTCGCCGACCTGTTCGGCCGGCCGGGTCGCGAGACGCCCGGCGAGTTCACCCAGTTCGAGAAGAACCTCGCACACGTCGCCCAGCGGCTCCTCGAGGAGACAGTCGTCGACATCGTGGAGACGTACTGCCGGCGATTCGGCACGCGAAACGTCGCCCTCGCCGGCGGCGTCGTCCTCAACTGTAAGATGAATCAGACGGTCGTCGAGTCGCCGGCCGTCGACGACGTGTTCGTCCAGCCCGTCGCCCACGACGCCGGGCTGGCGCTCGGTGCCGGGTGGCTCGGACGAGCGCCCAGCGATGTCCCCGAGTTCACGCACGTGTACTGGGGCCCCGAACACGACACGGACGAGATTCGGCGACTCCTCGACACCAACAAACTCGACTACCGCGAGCCGGCCGACCTCGAACGGGCAGTCGCCGAGCGACTGGCCGACGGCGAGCTGGTGGGCTGGTTCCAAGGCCGGCTCGAACTCGGCCCGCGGGCGCTCGGCCACCGGAGCATCCTCGCCGATCCACGTACGAGCGACTCTCGCGACCGGGTGAACCGGTTCGTGAAGTCCCGCGAGGAGTGGCGTCCCTTCGCTCCCTCGATACTCGCGGAAGCGGCGAGCGACTATCTGACGACCGAGCGGACCGACCCGTTCATGATCACGACGGCGGACGTGGTCGACGAGAAAGTCGACGAGATTCCGGCGGTCCTCCACCCCGCCGACGCGACGACCCGTCCACAGGCCGTCAGCGCAGAGACTGCGCCCCGCTACCACCGGCTCATCGCGGAGTTCGCCGACATCACCGGCGTCCCGGTGGTGCTCAACACGTCCTTCAACGATCACGGCGAACCCATCGTCAATACGCCGACCGAAGCGATCAAGGACTTCTACGGGATGGGGCTCGACGCGCTCGTTCTCGACGACTTCGTTCTCGAAAAATGACGGATCGGCTCACGAGGCCGGGCGGTCGCTACACGTCGACCGGCTCGAACTGTTCGACCTCCCGCGCTATCGTCTCGTGCTCGAAGTACAGCAGTTCGATGCCGACGATTACGACGCTCAGGAGACAGACCGTCGCGAAGACCTGTGGCTCCGCCTCGTACAGGTGATAGAGCAGGAGAAGGAGAAAGCCGAACGAGCCCACGGCGCCGACGACCGGAATGGTAGCGTACATATCCGTCTCCGTCCGCTGGCTGACGGCGAGGACGTTCGTCGCCCCGAACACGACGATGAAGGCGACCGACGCGAAGTTCGTGATGGCTTCGAGACTGCCGGCGACGGCGAAGCCGGCCGTGACGACGCCGAGCGCCACCACCGTTCTGGTGGGGACGCCGTCGGTCGACGCGTCGCCGACGCGGTCGGGGAGTAGGTCGTCCGAGAGGAGCCCCTTCGCGAAGTAGCCCGACGAGAACAGCGTCGCGTTGATCGCGCTCCCGGTCGAGAACAGCGCGGAGAGCGAGAGGATCAGCCCACCGAGGCGGGCGAGGCCGCCCACCGCCGCGATTCGCGACGCGGCGGTCGTCAGTGCGGTGTGGGGCTGTTGTTGGACCGCCTGCGGAACGAGATTGAACGTCGCGACGGCGACGAGGATGTAGATCACGATTGCGGCCGGAACCGCGATGTACACCGCCTTCCGGATGGTGTCGACGGGGTCGGTGATGCTCTCCTGATCGTAGAAGAGCAACTGCCAGCCTTGGAACGCGACGAAGGAGACGCCGGCAGCCATCACGGGACCGAACGAGCGAAGCTGTGAGAAGCCGTACTGGACGGGCTCTGCCGAGAAGCCGTAGGCGTACGCGAGACCGGCGACCCCGAAGACGACGAGGATACCCACCTTCAGCGCGACGAGGACGTTCTCCGCGGAGCCGGTCACGCGGGTGCCCAAGGTGTTCAACGCGACGAACAGCGCGACGATGCCGACGGAGACGACGGGACGGAGTGGGACCCCGACGAGCTGTTCGGGGACGCCGGGGAGCGTGATGGTGAACTCCGCGAACGCGAACGCGTACATCGCTATCGAGCCGATGTAGCCGACCAGCAGCGTCCAGCCGGCCATGCCGGCGAGCGTCGTGTTCCCGGTAAACGACTGGACGAACGTGACTACTCCACCGTTCCCGTCCGCGAGGGCGTTGAGAACGTTGTACGCGTAGCCCGCACAGGCCGCGACGACCCCCGCGAGGAGGAACGCGAACCACGTCGCTGCGCCGGCGACCTGTGTTACCACCCCCAGCACCGCGTAGATGCCGCCGCCGATCATACCGCCCAGTGCCATCGCGACGCTCGCAGTCAAGCCGAGGTTCTCACTAGCCATTGTCTGTCGTGTCCGTCGGTTCGCGAACGAATCGCCGGTCGCTCCGCTATCGGTCTCCGTCTCGAGAACCGGGTACAGTACCCTCCTCGATCCGTTACGAGCGTCGTCGGTTTAACGCTGGCGAGAAGGTGTCACACTGTCCCACGCGAGACGGACGTGTGGGGGGACGCGTCTCACTCGGGCGGACTGGCGAACTCGTGGTCCCACCACCCGAGAATGCCGTCCGTCGTCCCCCGCTTCCGTTGGAGTCCGCCCGCGAGATACTCCCGCCCGTTCGACGTCAGCGCGTAGCCCCTCTTCCACCCGTTCTTCTCCACCTCGACGACCAGCTTTCTATCTTCGAGCTCGTCGAGGGCCGGATAGAGGCGCTCCTGACTGATCTCTCGCCCGTAGTAATCGCCGAGTGTGTCTCTGATCAGCGGGCCGTTCGGTCGGTCGAGTTCAGCGAGGACGTACAGCACGTCCCGCTGAAATGCGTGCAGGTCGTTCACGGGGCATCACCACCGTTGATCGGCGGGGATCACTCGACCTACGGACCGACGCCTTATGCTTATACGCCCGTTAAGCGGCTGTCCCTCCCGTTCCGGCGGTTGTCGGCGTCGTCGGGTCGCAGCGTCCTGTTCGACGCCACGGCGCTTACCCGTCGTATAATAATGGCCCACCGACTCGGAGTACGGCCCGACCGACGCCCATGCAGCACTACGATTCGGATCACGGCCGACTGGGACCCGACGTATCGAACCGACGCGTGGCCGCCAACGCGGCGCCGCAGGACCACGGTTACTCGGCACTTTCGGGGGGACGCCCGCGATGAGTGCGTCAGCCACCCGGCAGTCCCTCTACCGAAACGCCCTCGACGACGCCGACAGCCGCCGCGCCCTGACCGGCGGGCGCGTCCCGGTCGCAGTACACGGCCTCGGAAAGATGGGACTCCCGCTGGCGGCCGTGTACGCCGACGTGACCGGCAACGTCACCGGCGTCGACCCCGACGAGGCGGTCGTCGACGCCGTCTCGCGCGGCGAGTCCCACGTCTCCGACGAGCCCGGCCTCGACGACCTCGTCTCCAGCGTCGTCGACGCAGATGCGTTGACCGCGACGACCGATCCCGTCGCCGCGGCGGCGGACGCTCGTATCCACGTCGTCATCGTGCCGACGCTCGTCGACGACGAGTCGAACCCCGATCTCTCTATCGTCGAGACGGTCACTCGGAACGTCGCTCGGGGGCTCGAACCGGGTGACCTCGTCGTCTACGAGTCGACGCTCCCGCCGGGCACCTGCCGGGACCGATTGCACCCGCTGCTCGCGGCCGAGAGTGGTCTCGACCCCGACTCCTTCGGCGTCGCGTTCTGCCCGGAGCGCACGTCGAGCGGTCGGGCGCTTCGGGACATCCGCCGCGCGCATCCGAAAATCGTCGGCGGCGTCGACGCGGCGAGTACGCACGCGGCGACGCTCCTCTACGACGAGATCACCGAGAACAGGGTCGTCCCGGTCGACGACGCGACGACAGCGGAGGCGGTGAAGGTGTTCGAGGGCGTCTACCGCGACGTCAACATCGCGCTGGCGAACGAACTCGGGCGCTACGCCGGCGACCTCGGAATCGACGTGGTCGAGGCCATCGACGCCGCCAACACGCAACCGTACTGTGACATTCACGACCCCGGCGCCGGTGTCGGCGGGCACTGCATCCCTTACTACCCCCACTTCCTCATGGCACAAGTCGACGCGCCGACGGCGCTGCTGGAGACGGCGCGCGCGGTGAACGAGTCGATGCCACGGTACACCGCCGACCTCGTTGGCAGAGGCTTGCGCGAGGCGGGCGTCCCGTCGGCCGACGCCGAGACGTTGGTTCTCGGCGCCACTTACCGACCGGGTGTCGACGAGATTCGCAAAACGCCGGCGCTCCCCGTCGTCGAGCGGCTGGTCGACGCCGGGAGTGACGTGACCGTCCTCGACCCCGTCCTCGGCGACCCGGCCCCGTTCCGCGAGGCGGGAGCGACCGTCGAGACGACGGCCACCCCGCCGGCCGACGCCTACGACGCCGTGGCGATGGTGACGCCGCAGCCGGCGTTCGAGGACCTCGACGTGGCCGGCCTCGCGCCGCCGGACCGCAACCTCGTCGTCGTCGACGGGCGGCAGGCCCTCACCCACCTGCGGGACGACGACGCCGTCGACTACCGGGGGGTCGGTCTCGATGACTGACACCGTCGCCGTCGTCGGCCTCGGCTACGTCGGCCTCCCGCTCGCCATCGAGTTCGACCGCGAGGGGCTCGCCGTGGTGGGGTTCGACGTCGACGAGACGAAAGTCGCCGCGCTCGACGACGGCCGCGACCCGACGGGCGACGTGGGTGACGGCGCCGTCGCCGCCAGTGGCGTCCAGTACACGGCCGACCCGACACCCATCGGCGACGCGGACTACGTTATCGTCACGGTGCCGACGCCGGTCGACGACCTCGGCACGCCCGACCTGAGTTTCGTCGAATCCGCCGCCGAAACCGTCGGCCGACACCTCTCGCCGGGGACGGTCGTCGTCCTCGAATCGACGGTGTTCCCGGGCGCGACGAGGCAGGTGCTCGTGCCGGCCATCGAGGACGCCGCGGGCTTCACCGAGGGCGAGGAGTTCCACGTTGGCTACTCGCCCGAACGCGCCTCGCCCGGCGAGACGGGGCGAGGCATCCGCGACGTGGTGAAGATCGTCGGCGCGCGCCGCGAGCGCGTCGGCGACGACCTCGCCGATTTGTACGGACGGGTCGTCGACGCGGGCGTCTACCGCGCCGCCGACATCGAGACGGCCGAGGCGGCGAAGGTCATCGAGAACGTCCAGCGCGACCTCAACATCGCGCTGGTGAACGAGCTCGCCATCGCGTGTGACCACTTGGATCTGGACACGGAGGACGTACTGGAGGCGGCCGAGACGAAGTGGAACTTCCACGACGGCTACCGCCCCGGCCTCGTCGGCGGCCACTGTATCCCCGTCGACCCGCTCTATCTCACGTACCAGTCCGAGCGCGAGGGGTTCTCCCCACAGCTCATCCTGCAAGCCCGCGAGATCAACGAGTACGTCCCGCGCCACGCGGCCGAGCGCACCATCCGGGCGCTGAACCGCTGTGGGCGCGTCCTACAGGAGAGCCGGCTCCTCGTGCTGGGGCTCGCCTACAAGCCGAACGTCCCCGACATCCGCACCTCGGAGGTGAGCGGCATCATCGACGAACTCGAATCGTACGGCGTCACGCTCGTCGGCTACGACCCCCACACGCCCACGGACGACGCGAGCGAGGCGTTCGGCATCGAGATGCTCGACGACCTCGCGTTCGAGGGGTTCGACGGCGTCGTCGTGGCGACGGGCCACGACGCGTTCGACCGCCTCGACCCCTCGACGATGGTGCGCGCGCTGAACGACGACCCCGTCGTGATGGACGTCTGTGGGGCCTTCGATCCAGAGACTGCGTCGGATCTCGACGCAGTCTACGAACGACTGTGACCGACCTCGTGGACACCGGCAACCCCCCGAGGTGCGTCCACCCGTGACTCTGCGTGTCCTCCAGCTCGTGACGAGTCGGTCGTCCTTTTTCGCGAAGCAGGTGGAGGCGCTCGAAACCCGGGACGTGTCGGTCACGACGGTCACGGTCCCGTCGCCCGCAGACGGGCAGCGGTCCGGGGCCGACTATCTCCGGTTCTACGCGACGGTGTTGCGGCGGGCGGTCCGGAACCACGATGTCGTCCACGCCAACTACGGGCTGACGGGGCCGTTCGCGCTCGCCCAGCCCCGCCGCCCCGTCGTCCTCACACTCTGGGGGTCGGACGTGATGGGCGCGACCGGGTGGGTCAGGCGGGTGTCGGCGTGGTCGGCCACCCGCGCCGACGCGGTGATCGCTCCGTCGGCGTCGGTCGCGGCCGAACTCGACACCGACTCCCACACCGTCCCGTTCCCCGTCGACGACGACCTGTTCCGGCCGATCCCACAGCACGAGGCGCGGGCCGAACTCGGCTGGGACCCGGACGCGACGGTCGCGCTCTTCCCCTACTCGCCCGACCGCGAGGTGAAGAACTACCCGCTCGCGAAGCGAGTCGTCGGGGCTGCGTCCCCGTCCGTCGACCTCCGGACGATGCACGGCGTCCCCTACGAGCAGGTACCGTACTACATGAACGCGAGCGACCTCGTCCTCGTGACCTCGGACCGCGAGAGCGGGCCGATGGTGGTCAAGGAGGCGGCCGCCTGCGGCGTCCCGGTCGTCGCGACGGACGTGGGCTTCGTCGCCGACGTGCTGGGCGACCGCCCCGAATCGGCGGTGTGTGGCTCGCGCGCTGAACTCGTCGCCGGGTTGGAGTCGGCACTGGCGACCGACCCGTCGGCCGCCGCGCCCCCGCTCGACACCGTCGACCTCTCGACCATGGGTGACCGGCTGATGGCGGTGTACGACGCGGCACTCGACGCAGGCCGTCCGCCCCCGTGATGGGTGTCGGACCCCGGGCAGACACACGTCTGACGCCCCGGTGAAAAACGGGCTGAAACGGTTGGAAACCGGCCTGCAAACGTCTGCAAAGGTCGGGACGATAATCACGATTTAATGCCATCCCCGCCGAGCCGTAGCGATGATGACAGCAACGATCACCGCCACCGCTACCGGCGATGACGACGTCGACGATCTGGAGCAGCTGGACGAATCCGGGGCCGACCCGGGGCCGGCCGAGAAACTCCCTCACGACGTGGTGTTCCACATCCTTCAGAACGAACGGCGCCGGTACGTCCTCAAGTACCTGCAGGGGCGGGACGAACCGGTTCGCATGTGCGACGTGGCCGAACAGGTGTCCGCGTGGGAACACGATACCACGGTCGAACAGCTCACCTCGAAACAGCGCCAGCGCGTCTACATCCCGCTCTACCAGAACCACCTCACGAAACTCGACGAGGAGGGAGTGATCGACTACAACCAGAGCCGGGGTATCGTCGAGCGCAATCCGATTGCCGACCAGTTCGATCCGTATCTCGACGCCGACGAGTTCGTGGACGAGGACGACGACGCGGACGCGGACGTGAACGCGGCCGGAGAGCGGACGGCCTCGGCCGACGCTTGGGGGAAGTACTACCTCAGCGTCTCCGTCTTCGGGACGGCACTCGTCACCGCGAAGTCGCTCGGCTTGAGTCTCCTCGCGTCGCTGTCCGGCGTGCTCCTCAGCGTGACGGTGCTCGCCGCCTTCTCGATTCTGACGCTTCTCCAGCTCACCGCGCCGATGTGGCAGCCCTGACGACGCCACCTGTCGTCGACCGCCCGCTGTCACTGGTGCGTGAGGGGCGAACTCTCAGCCACTTTTCGCCCGTCCGGCCGCTACCGGGCGGCCGTGTACGACGTCCCTCCGACGCCACGAGCGTGGATGTCGTGCATCGCGACCGTTGCCGACTAGCGCCGTGACCCGTTACGAGCGTTTAATAACCCCGCCGGTTTCATACACCGTAATCACCGTCTGGTAATATGCCCCCCATACGATCCTCTCTACGCCGTCAAAATCGCACCCCCGCTCTCGCCTTCCTTCTCACCGCAGTGGTGCTTCTGAGTCTCGTCGCCGGGACGACGGCGGCCGCTACTGCGACAGCGCCGGCACCCGCGACCGAACCCGGTTCCGCGTCCGCCGTCGCCGACATGGGACGACCGCCTGCCGCGCAGATGGACAACCGAACGCTGAACCTCACGAACGTCTCGATCACCGACGGAAGCGTCGTCCAGTCCTCGCCGGAGACGACGTTCCTGTGGCGGGAGTCGTCGTACAACCTCTCGGTGACGATGCACACCACCGGGTACACCGACCCGTCGTATATCGACATCTGCACCCTGGGGTATCCGTCGGGCAGTGAGAACGCGACCGGTAACGTCAGCTGTGCCGTCTTCTCGCCGAACGCCGAGGGGTCGAGCACCGCCCACATCCAGTACTCGAATGCGTCGACCGGCAGCCAGAACGTCACGGTCTTCGTCCACGACCGGCAGACCAACCGCACGGTCGCCCGTCACAACCTCTCGCTGACGGTGATCACGCGCGACGGTGACTTCGACTCGGATCAGCTGACCAACGAACGTGAAGTCTCCCTCGGGACGAATCTGGCGATCAGCGACACCGACAAGGATGGACTCGACGACGGCGCCGAGGTCGGCAACTACGGCACCGATCCGCTGTCGACGGACACGGACGGCGACGGGCTCCCCGACGGCGAGGAGGTGAACTCGGGGACCAACGCCACGAATCCGGACACGGACGGCGACGGGCTCAGCGACGGCAGGGAGGTGAACGAACTGTCGACCATTCCGACGGATCCGGACACGGACGGCGACGGCCTCGGCGACGCCGAGGAAGTGCGTCAGTACCGGACCGATCCGGCGAACCCCGACTCCGACGACGACGGCCTCTCCGACGGTGCGGAGGTGAACGAGTACGGAACCAACCCCGTCCGCATCGACACCGACCGCGACGGCTTCAACGACGGCAGCGAAGTCCGCTTGGGTACCGACCCCACGTCGGCGTGGTCACCGGTCGGCTACATCCTCGCACTCGGGCTGCTCGTCGTCGCCCTCGTGATCGCGCTTCTCTGGCGGTACGGCAACCCGCTCGGCGGGGTGCTCGCCGGAGCGGACCGGGGGTCGGAACGGGCTCGCGAGGAGGAGCGTGAGCGGACGACAGCCGAGCTATCGGCGTCGATCTCGGACGACGAAGATGCGGGAGAGGCGACAGACGGCGAGGACGCGACCGGCGTGGCCGGCGAACCGGACGCGACCGCCCCGCCAGTCAAGACCGACGAGATGCGCATCATGGAGATGATCGCGGACGAGGGTGGGCGCATCTACCAGCGCGAACTGGTCGACCGGACCGACTGGTCCGCCTCGAAGGTCAGCCGCCTGCTCTCGACGATGGAAGAGGATGGGCGGATCGAGAAGACCCGTCTCGGTCGCGAAAACGTGGTCACCATCGCCGATTCCGACACCGACGACGGTGACCTCGAGGACGTGAACGTGGATGGCCCCGACCGCTCCGACGATCTATCAGAATAGTGTCGGTGCGGTCGTGAGCCGCGTTATTGGGCAGTTAAATCGCCGGCTGATCGACGGGCGGGCGGTGCGGTCGGCGTTCGCGGTCCTATACTGGCTCTAAAGTCACGTTTATCCAACCGATAGTAATGGGCGGCGACGGCGATACGCCGGTACCGCCTGTGATTCCGTCGAGCGAGGCACAGGCTTCCCATCCACTATGACGTCACGATCACCGACATCGGTCGATATCGAGCCGGAACCCTCGGAGTCACACGCCGTCGTGTGTCCTCTGTGGCGAGATGTACCCCGCTGCGAGCATCGGGTGAGGAGCTAATGTGCGGAATCATCGCCCGCGTGGGCACCGACGACGCCGCCTCACGGCTGATCACGGGACTCGAGAATCTGGAGTATCGCGGCTACGACTCCTCCGGCATCGCCATCCAGAACGGCTCCGGCATCGCCGTCCAGAAGCGGGCCGGGCGGGTCGACGACCTGAAGCGCGCCCTCGACCGGTCGCCACCTAGCGGCGGCGTCGGCATCGGCCACACCCGGTGGAGTACGCACGGCCCACCGACCGACGAGAACGCCCACCCCCACACCGACGGCGACGACCGCGTCGCGGTCGTTCACAACGGCGTCATCGAGAACCACGCGACCCTTCGCTCGTGGCTCACGGAACGCGGCCACGAGTTCACCAGCGACACCGACACCGAGGTCGTCCCGCACCTTCTGGAACACCACCTCGACCGGGCCGACGACCCGCACGACGCGTTCCGGACGACGATCCAGCAACTGGAGGGAAGTTACGCGCTCGCGGCGTTGATCGACGGCGTCGACGCCGTCTTCGCGACCCGTCGCGGCTCCCCGCTGGTCCTCGGGGTCGACGACGACGAGTTCTTCCTCGCCAGCGACGTGCCTGCGTTCCTCGAACACACCGACGAGGTGGTGTACTTCGAAGACGGCGACGTGGCCGAGATTCGGCCGAACGGCGTATCCATCACGACGGTCGACGGCGAGCCCGTCGACCGGTCGGTCGAGTCGGTCGACTGGAACCCCGACGAGGCCGCCAAGGGGTCGTACGATCACTACATGCGAAAGGAGATCGACGCCCAGCCGTCGGCGCTCTCGAACAGTATCAGGGGGCGTATTACCCCCAGCGAGCACCGGATCGACTTCGACGACTTTGACGAGACGGTCGTGCAGCGCACCGACGAGGTGCACTTCGTCGGCTGTGGCACGTCGTACCACGCGGGCATCTACGCGTCGCGCCTGTTGAACCGAACCGGCGTCAAGGCCCGAGCGATCCGCGCCAACGAGTACGACAGCGCGGCGGGGCCGGTCGGCGACGACACGCTCACCGTCGCGGTGACCCAGAGCGGTGAGACGGCCGACACGATGCGGGCGCTCGAAGACGCGCAGGCGGCGGGCTCTCGGACCGTCACCGTGACCAACGTGACCGGCTCGTCGGCGGCACGGCTGGCCGACGACACCATCTTCATCCGCGCAGGGCCGGAGATCGGCGTCGCCGCCACCAAGACGTTCTCCTCGCAGGTCGTGACGCTCGGTCTCCTCGGCCGACTGCTCGCCGACGCCGCCGAGGTGTCGACGCCGGCGGACGACCGCCGACAGTTCCTCGACGCGCTGGAGCGGCTCCCGTCGCAACTGGACGCCCTCCTCGATCAGTCACGGGCCGAAGCCATCGCCAACCGGTTCCGCGACCGTCCGGCGTACTTCTTCATCGGTCGTGGGCTCGGGTATCCGGTCGCGAAGGAGGGGGCGCTGAAGTTCAAAGAGATCACGTACGAACACGCGGAGGGGTTCGCGTCGGGCGAGCTGAAACACGGGCCGCTGGCGATGGTGACGCCGGAGACGCCCGTCTTCGCCGTGTTCACCGGGCAGAACGACGAGAAGACGCTCACGAACGCCCGCGAGGCCCAGACCCGCGGCGCGGAGATCGTCACGGTCGCGGAAGCGGATCACCCAGCGGTCGACGTGGGCGACGCCCACCTGCAGGTGCCGGAGACACACCCCGCTTGGACTTGCCTGCTGGCGAACGTCCAGCTCCAGCTCGTGGCGTACCACGCCGCCGACGCCATGGGTCGGGAGATCGACAAGCCGCGGAACCTCGCGAAAAGCGTCACCGTGGAGTGAGTTCGGCGCCGTGGCGGCACGCGTTGTCGAACGGTCACGGCGAAACCCCCGGCGGCCGTGGGTGACTCACCCCGACTGGACGACGCGCCGCGAGTCGCCGGTTCGGGGCTCGGACTCCGCGGCGAGCACGTCGTCGGCCGGGAGGTACGACTCCCGCCACCGATAGAGCGACCGTAGCGTCTCGACTCCCTCCGCAGTCAACGAGTAGGCGTTCGTCCGCCCGTCGTGGCTTCCCTTCGCCACCAGCCCCTTCGAGACGAGGTCGTCGAAGTTGCTGTACACCTTGCTCGACAGTTGTGAACTGTCCCGACCCCCTTCGAGTTCGCGTTTGACTTCGACGCCGCTCGGATCGTTCAAGCTCGCAGTCACGACGAGGAGGTCGCGCTGAAAGCTCGTTAGCTCGCGCATGGTCGTCGGCACGGGCGACGGCACGAAGTATCCCCGTGATCGTTCGGACGATTGCAGCCGAGAAATCGTCCGCAATTGGGTGCAACGATCCGAAATTGGCGGTCGTCGCGTTCTCACGCCTCCACGCGAGTCGCCCGAATCGTCGTCTCGAACGGGCGGGTGTGATTCAGTAGGTCGCCCGCGAACTGGTTGCTCGTGTTTCCGGAGACGTGGAGTTCGATGCGGTCCGGCGTCAGCTCGCCCACGAGCGTCGTCCCCTCCGTCATCGCCTCCTTGACGGGCAGTGTCGACGCCGGGTCCGACGGGATCAGTTCGCGCCGGCTCGACAGCGCGTTCGTCTCCACCGAGGGCGTGTGCAGCGTCCCCGAGAACGCGCCAGCGGCGCCTGCCCGGAGGTCCCAGTAGCGGTCGGCGGGCGCCTCTCCGTCGGCGTCGGCGTCGCTCTCGCCCCCTCGTCTGGCCGTCACGAGGCGAGCCAGCCCGTCGGCCCGGTCCGTCCCGACTCCGTCGACGACTAGCTCGAACGGGGTCGCGGACTCCTCGACACCCTGTGTGACCGCAACCTCGACGTCCTGCTGGGTCGACTCGCCGGTCGCGAACGATCCCGAATCGAGCACGGTCGTCGCCGTCCCGCGATAGCGACGCTCCGCGGACACGGTGGTCACGTCGGGGCGTGAGGCCGGCTCCGGCTGCTCGTCGAACGCGCGCCACGAGACGGCCACGGCGGCCGCTCCGGCGAGCAGTTGGAGGGCGCGGCGTCTGCTCACGAAGGTCGGCACGTCCGCGTCGGAGGGCATCGCTGCCCGCTTCGAGCGTGCGATCCTTAAACGTCGGCTCCGTGCCGGCAACAAAACGTTTAGGCCGTCCGGCCAAACGGCGGCCATGGTCCCCCCCAGCGCGTCCCGTCCAACCAAAGCCGCCTGCCTCGACGGGTTCGCGGCGTCTATCGGCTGTCTCGAACGGCTCGGGCCCGATGCGTTCCCCCGAACCGACGTGTTCTCTCCCTCGGACAGCGTTCGGACGGCTGACGCGGCGTGGGTCGTCGACACCCGGGACGACTTCCTCGCCGCCCTCGACGACCACGACCCGGGCGATATCATCTGGATCGACGGTGACATCGACGTGGCCGACGCCGAAGGAATCGTCCTCGCGAACGTGACGCTCGCGTCGGGGTACGGCATGCCGGACGCGACGACGGGGAAACTGCACAGCGACCGGAAGCCCAGCCCCCTGTTCGACGTGGGTGACGACGTTCGCATCACCGGCCTCAAGATCCACGGCGACGAGTTCGAGTACTTCGATCCGGCGGCCAGATTCCCCGACGCGGAGAAACCCATCTATCGCGTCGGCGACTCCGTCGGCATCGTCGTCCACGGCGACGACGTCGAACTCGACAATCTCGAACTCTCCGGCTGGACGTACGCCGGAATCAGCGTCCAGCGTGACGACCGTGACGACATCCGTACGCACGTCCACCACGTCGACGTGGTCGACAACCCCGCGGATTCGCTCGGCTACGGCGTCACCGTCGTCGAGGGCTGCCCGCTCGTCGAACTGAGCTACTTCGACAACAACCGCCACAGCATCGCCGGCTCCGGCTGGAAACACTGTAGCTACGTCGTCCGGTTCAACGTCGTCGGCAGTTACCACTCCAGTCACGCTATCGACATGCACGGGGAGGCCTACGACGACGAACCCGCCCCCATCGCCGGCCGACGCGCCCGCATCTACCACAACGTGGTGAAACTCCAGCGCTCGCACCTCGACGCCCAGCCCAGACCGGCGGTGAAGTTCCGCGGCCGGCCGCTGGAGCAGGCCGACGTGGTCCGCAACTGGTTTTTCAACAACAACGTCGCCGTCGACAACGAGTCCAACGCCGTGCCGGTGCGCCAGCTACACGCCCCCCGCTTCTCGTTTCGGAACCTCCGTGTCACGGAGAACCGGTACGGAACCGCCGACCCGATGGTCGGATCGCTGTCCACGGACGACGACTAAGTCGCGGCCACTCACTCTCGCGTCGCCCGCGGCGCTGGCTGTCGCCTCAGCCACCCCGACCCCGCCTTACACGCCGCATAACTAACTGGCCGGCGCGCCCGCTCCGGACACCGTGTCCCACCTCACTCATCGTTGGTCCGTACACTCCGTGTGCCTCGCCCGACGGCCGTCGCCCCCCACCGTCGTGCCGCGCTGACGATGCGGCTGGTCGACATCCGAGTCCCCGACGCCTCCCGTGACCGCGTGACAGGACTGCTCGACGAACAGCACGTCGACTTCGTCTCGGTGCCGACCGCCGACGATCAGGGCGTCGTCATCTCCTTTCCCATTCCTCCGCAGGGCGTCGGCGAGGTACTCGGCTCGCTCGACGACGACCTCGGCGTCGAGTACACCGTCGTCGCGCGGGCCGAGACGGCCTCGACGGAACACATGGCGGAACTCGAGGAGCGTTACGTCGCCAACGACGGCGAGACCGACAGCGTGGCGCTCGCGGAACTCCGTTCTCGGGCGCTCGGTATGAACCCCAGCGCGCTGACGTACTACTCGATGACGCTCCTCTCGGCCGTCGTCGCCACGGCGGGACTCCTGCTTGACGCGCCGACCGTCGTCGTCGGATCCATGGTCATCGCGCCGCAGGTCGGCACGGCGATGACCACCGGCGTCGGCACCGTCGTCAACGACCGCGGAATGATCCTCGACGGTCTCCGGTCGCAGGTGTTCGGGCTTCTCGCGGCCATCGCCGGGGCCGCGCTCTTCGGAGTCGCCCTCAGGTCGGCGGCCTTCGTCCCGCCGGCGCTCCATCTGACGACGACCGAACAGATCGGCCAGCGCATCTCGCCCGGCTTCCTCTCCGTCGCGGTCGGCCTCTGTGCCGGCGCAGCCGGCGCGTTCGGCCTCGCGACCGCGCTCCCGGTGTCCCTCGTCGGCGTGATGATCGCCGCCGCGCTCATCCCCGCAGCGGGCGCGGCCGGCATCGGCATCGCGTGGAACCTCCCGACCGTGACACAGGGCGCGCTGGTGTTGCTCCTAGTGAACGTCCTCAGCATCAACGTCAGTACCGTCACCGTCCTCTGGCTACTGGGCTATCGGCCCTCGGAGTGGGACAGTGCCTCGTGGTCGCTCTCGACGTTCCGTGAGTACGCCCCGGCCGCCGTGACGGTGCTCTGTCTCCTCGTCGCGTTCGCCGGTGCCGGCGTCGTCGTCGGCGCCCAGATACAGGCGGCCAACGTCGTCAACGACGAGGTGAGCGACACGCTGAACGCCGAACCCTACCGCGCGGTGCAACTCCGCGAGGTGTCCGTCGAATTCGACGCTGGACTGCGTGGCGCAACCGAGCGGACGGTGTCGGTGACGGTGGCTCGGCCGGCCGACGAACGGTACCCCGACCTCGCGACGACGCTCGACCGGCGGCTCACGCGAGCACTGGGCCAGCCCGTGGCCGTCGACCTCACCGTCGTCCCCCGACGGCAGACGGCAGCCGCTCACTCCTGATCGCGGAACCGGCGGCTCCGCTCGCAGTTCCCACACGGACTCCGCCCGCGCGCTCGTGCCTCCGCGCGGGTGACGACGTCGAGCCGACCGGCCTTCGTGTACTCGTCGCACCCACAGTACACGTCGCCGCCGTCGAGTTCGTGATACGCGTACGTGTTCCCGTGGGCCCGCCGGAAGATACCGACCTCGTCGTCGTCGTCGCGGGTGTCACGTTCGGCACGGGCCAGTCGGTCCGCCCGGCCGGCCGGGCGGCCGCCGCCGTCGGCGGGGCAGCGGTGCGAGCCCAGATTCACGACGTAGGTCCCGCAGTCCGCACACTGACTGATGTCGTCGCAGTTCTCGACGAGCGCCTGCAGGTCGTCGGAGTCGGTCGACTGGGCCGTCATGGGCGCGGCGTCACCTGCCTGCGAGCCAGTCGACGGTCGTCCCGTTCGGTTCGTCCCCGCCGCGGTGTTCGGTCGGTCATCGTCCTCGATACCGGCCGCCGCCCGATTATTATAGGGCGCGTAAGGTCGAGGCGTGGCCGACGGGCCAGTCGCCGCGACTCGCCTCGGGCTCTCTTCCCCCCTCGTCGCCACGGGTATGCGGTGTTAAGTACCGGATAGTTAGGGGTGTCCACCGCGTCGTACGACCATGTTCGGAACGAGCGGCATTCGCGGCACAGTCGGGAGCGAGGTCACGGCCGAACTGGCGCTCTCCGTCGGACGGGCACTCGGGTCCGCGACGTACGACCGCGTCGTCGTCGGGCGTGACGTTCGCGACAGCGGTGCGATGCTCGTGGACGCGCTCTCGGCCGGCCTCACGGAATGTGGCGCGGACGTGATCGACGTGGGGACGGCGTCGACACCGACCATCGCCCGTAGCGTCGGATGGCGCGACGCCGACGCCGGCGTCGCGGTCACCGCCTCGCACAACCCGCCGGCCGACAACGGCCTGAAACTGCTGGCTCCCTCGGGACAGGCCTTCGACGAGCCTCGACGCGACGAGATCACGCGCCGCGTCGAGGGAGACGTGTACGACCTGTCGGCCGCTGCCGGCGTCGGCACCGAACGCCGCTGGGAGGACGCCCGCGACCGCCACGTGGCGGCCGTGCGCGACGTCTGCGACCGGGTCGACGGCCTGCAGGTCGTCGTCGACCTCGGCAACGGCGCGGGGCGTGTCACTCCCGATGCCCTGCGCGAACTCGGCGCCGACGTGACGACGCTGAACGCCCAGCCCGACGGGCAGTTTCCCGGCCGGCCCAGCGAGCCGACGGCGGAGACGTGTGCCGACCTGTGTCGGTTCGTCGCGGCGACAGAGGCCGACCTCGGCATCGCTCACGACGGCGACGCCGACCGGATGATGGCGGTCGACGAGAACGGCGCGTTCGTCCCCGGCGACCACTTGCTCGCGCTCTTCGCTCGCGCGGCAGCGCACGACGGCGCGACGGTCTGTGCGCCACTCAACACGAGCCTCGCCGTCGACGACGCCCTCGCCGACCTCGGGGCGTCGGTGTCGCGGACGAAAGTGGGCGACGTGTTCGTCGCGGAACGGGTCGTTGCGGAGGGGGCCGTCTTCGGCGGCGAACCGAGCGGCGCGTGGATCTGGCCCGACGAGACGCGCTGTCCGGACGGGCCGCTGGCCGCCTGTCGGCTCGCGGCGCTCGTCCACGACGCCGGCTCGCTCGCGGGCCTGCTCGAATCGGTCGGCGGCTACGTCACCCGTCGAGCGAACCGCGCCTGCGAGGACAACGACCGGGTCGTTCGGGAGGTAACGCGCCGGGCGGAGTCGGTGTTCGACGACGTGGACGACACCGACGGCGTCCGCGTCGCCGTCGACGACGGCTGGTTTCTCGTCCGCGCGAGCGGCACCCAGCCGCTCGTCCGCCTCACCGCGGAGGCGCGGAGCGCGGAGCGGGCGGACGAGCTCCTCGACCGGGCGGACGACCTGCTCACCGCGAGCGGCGTGTCCGAGAACTGACCGGTCGTGGTCGGAGAGCCGGTCGACCCTGTGAGTGGTCGGTCGGCCGAATTCCGGCGTTCGACGTACCTTAGCGGCTGTATAATAATGGCCTGACGACGCGTCGGGCCAACCGATGCAAGCAGTCATTCTCGCCGCTGGCCGAGGCACGCGAATCCAGCCGTTGTCGGCGTCCGCTCCCAAGCCGATGCTGCCGGCCGGCGACCGGCCCATCGCGGCTCACGTCGCCGACGCAGCCGTCGACGCCGGGGCCGACGAACTCGTCTTCGTCGTGGGGTACGAGGCTGACGTGGTCCGCGACTACTTCGGGACTACCTATCGCGACACGTCGGTCACGTACGCCGTTCAGGAGGAGCAGGCGGGGACGGCCGACGCGGTGCGAACCGCCGCCCCCCACCTCGACGGCGACTTCGCCGTCCTCAACGGCGACAATCTCTACGACCCGGCCGACGTGGCGACGCTCTTCGAGCGCGGGCCGAGCGTCGCCGCGGTCCACCGGCCCGATCCCTCGTCCTACGGCGTACTGTCGACCGACGACGGGTGCGTGACGGACATTCGGGAGAAACCCGACGACCCGGAGAGCACGCTCGTCAACGCGGGGGCGTACGTGTTCCCGTTCGAGACGTGTGACTGGCTCGACGTGCCCCGGAGCGAGCGGGACGAGCACGAAATCACCGACGTGCTGGCCCGCGCCATCGAGCGCGTGACGGTGACGCCCGTCGAACTCGACCGGTGGCTCGACGTGGGCCGGCCGTGGGAACTGCTCGAAGCCAACGAGTGGAAACTCGACGAGCTGGATCGACGGATCGACGGGTCGGTCAACGAGAACGCCCGCATCGAGGGCGACGTCGTCGTCGAGGCGGGAGCGACCGTCGAGGACGCTGTCGTCGTCGAGGGGCCGGCACTGATCCGCTCGGGTGCGACGGTGGGGCCGAACGCCTACGTCCGGGGGGCGACCCTCGTCGGGCAGGGCGCCTCCATCGGCCACGGTGTCGAGGTGAAAAACAGCGTCGTGATGGCCGATACGAACGTCAACCACCTCTCGTACGTGGGCGACAGCGTCCTCGGCCGTGAGGTCAATCTCGGCGCCGGCACGACCGTCGCCAACCTCCGGCACGACGAGGAACTCGTCGAGTTCACCGTCAAAGGCGAGCGCGTCTCGACCGGTCGCCGGAAGTTCGGTATCGTCGCCGGCGACGGCTCGAAGACGGGTGTCAACACCAGTCTCGACCCCGGCGTGACGCTCTCACCGACGGCGACGACCGAGCCGGGTGAACGTGTGAACCGTGATCGCTAACCCTGTGGTCGGCTCGACGAGTACGCCGACTGCCCAGCCGCGGCGCTCCCGAACGGGGGTGCGCTAATCCGTGGAACGGAGCATCACGAGCGGCTTCCTCTCTTTCGTCAGCACGAAGGTCATGCTCCTGCTTCTCGGCCTCGTCTCGTCGCCGCTGTTGACGCGGCTCCTCGACGAGAAGTACGGCGACTACGCGTTTCTGATGTCCGTGTTCGCCATCTTCATGATCTTCGTAAGCTCCGGCGTCTCGGACGGCGTTCGGAAGTTCCTCGCCGAACAGCGGGACCAACCCAACTGGGCCGAGGGTGTCGTCGGATTCTACCTCCGACTCGCCGCGGTGCTGGCGGCCCTCGGCGCCGCCTTCCTCGCCGGCGTCGCCCGACTGGGGTTCATCGACCCCTTCCTCGCCGGCGCTCGGTTCGAGACGTACTTCTACCTGCTCGCGGTGCTCGTCGTCGCCGCGCAGTTTCGGGAGTACTCCCGCCGGACGCTGATGGGCTTCGGCCTCGAATCCTACTCCGAACCCCTGCGAGTGGTCGGGAAGGTCATCTTCCTCCTCGGCGCCCTGACGCTCGCGTATCGGGGCTACGGCGTCGTCGGCGTCCTCGTGAGTCACATCGTCGCCAGCACCGTCGTCGCGCTCGTCGGCTTCTGGTTCATCCGGCGGCGCGTGTCGCTGTTCTCCGCCCTGCGCCCCCCGTCCTTCGACTTCCCGCGGCGCGAGATGCTCGCGTTCAACGGGTTCAGCATCCTGCTGATTCTCCTGCTCACCTCGCTGTTCCACGTCGACATACTCATGCTCAGACCAATCGCCGGACGACAACAGACGCAGTATTACAAAATCGCACTGACGCTCGCGGAGTTCCTCTGGTTCGTCCCCATCTCGATGCAGATGGTGTTGCTCCACTCCACGTCGAACCTGTGGGCGAACGAGGGGACGGAGCGGATCAGCTCCATCGCGGCCCGCGTCACGCGGTACACGCTCCTGTTCACCGCACTCCTCGCCATCGGCCTCGCCGCGCTGGCGACACGGGCGATTCCCATCCTCTATCCGGACCAGTATCTCGCCAGCCGGACCCCGCTCCTCCTGCTCCTGCCCGGCGCTCTCGGCTTCGCCGTGGCGCGACCGATCCTCGCTATCGGGCAGGGGAAAGGTGACCTCGAAGCCCTCATCGTCGCCACCGGCCTCGCCGCAGGACTGAATCTCGTCCTCAACTGGGTGCTCATCAACCAGTTCGGGATGAACGGCGCCGCCGTCGCCACCAGCATCAGCTACGCGTCGATGTTCGTCCTCCACGTCTGGAGCGCGCGGCGACTCGGCTTCGACCCGCTCTCCGACGTTCGCCCCGTCCGGACGCTCCTGACCATCGTGCTCTCGGCCGGTCCGATATTCTACCTCGCCAGCGCCATCCAAGGCGACTGGCTCGCACTGGCGGTCGTGCCGCCCGTGGGCCTGACTATCTACCTCTCCGTCGCCTTGCTGACCGGCGCGCTCGGCGGCGCGGAACTCCTCTCCGTACTGGAGTCGTTCCCCGACCCGCTGGGTCGGTGGGCGGACGACCTCCACGGCGTGATTCGAGATCGGCCGATCAGAGCCGAACTCGTCGATTCGATTCAGGCCATCCTCCTCGTGGTCGGCGGCGTGCTCTTCCTCGCGGGCATCGCGGTGGCCATGACCGGTCCCATCGACGACCCCGTCTCCGGTGGGGCGACGAACGCGACGGCAACGCCGACGCCAGCCGGGACGCCCACGGGCACACCGACGGGAACGCCGACCGGCACCCCGACTGGGACGCCCACGGGCACGCCAACCGGAACCCCGACGCCGACGCCAACCGCCACGCCGACGCCGACTCCGACCGGGACGCCGACGCCAACACCGACACCGACACCGACACCCACGGCCACGCCGACGGCAACGCCGACGCCGGAACCGGATCCGACCCCAATCTACATCCCCGTTCCCGTGACGCCGGAACCGACGCCGACGCCGACGCCGACGCCGGAACCGACGCCGACGGGGACGCCTACCTCGACATCGACGGGGACGCCTACCTCGACGCCGACGGGGACGCCTACCTCGACGCCGACGGGGACGCCTACATCGACGCCGACGGGGACGCCTACCTCGACGCCGACTCCTACTCCTACGCCGACCCCAACCCCGACCGCCACGCCGACACCGACGCCGACACCGACGCCGACCGCCACGCCGACGCCTACTCCTACGCCGACCCCGACGCCGACCGCCACATCGACGGCGACGCCGACCCCGACGCCGACCGCCACGTCGACGGCGACGCCGACCCCGACGGCGACTCCGACCTCGAACGACACGGAGTTCCCCTTCCCGTTCCAGTTCCGATTTCAGATCCGGTCGTCGCAGGTGACGACGATGCCGACGGGGACTGGGACCTCCGTTCTCGCGCATCTCCTGCCCGCGATAGTCGGCTGAGCCGCGGCTGGCCGTCGTGAGCGGCGGACGACTACCGGCGGAGTGGCACGGCCGGCCGTCGTGAGCGGCGGACCACTACCGACGGAGTGGCACGGCCGGCCGTCGTGAGCGGCGGACAACTGCGGACGTAGCAGCACCGGCGGCGCGTATCCGAGGCCGAACGCCGGTCAAATCTGAGAACAGAGCGCTTCGTCGGACAGCACGTCGTGTTCGTCCGTGGCCTCGTCGAGCCACGTATCGATGTCGTTGATGCGGAGTTTCAGCCGTGGCGGCAGGTCGTGGATGGCCGGACAGTCGGGAAAGAGGCTCTCGTCGACGTTGTTTCGGTCGTAGTGGCGCGTCCGGTCGGGCCACGAGCCGTTGAAACTGGACACGAACGGGAACTTCTTCCGCACGAAGCTCTGGAGCGAGTTCAGATAGATCGAATCGGTGGGACGACCCGGCGGTCGGTGTCTGAGTATGTCGTCGTCGATGCGTCGAATCGCCTCCACCAGCGTCCGCGAGTTCCGGTGTTCGGGCGGCGTCCGCAGGTGCCAGTCGATGAGTTCGCGGTCGGCGACGACGAACGACTCGATGTACTGGTCTGCGAGATGGGTGCGGAACGGCAGTGTCGGCTGGTTTCGAATCCCCACGAGGTCGATGGCGTTGTACACCGAATCGTACCGGTGACGCTGCCCGTCGAGCTGTGCCTCGACGGCGTCGAGCGCCATGTCGTACCCGTCGTCCACGTCGGCGTCGTCGACGAGCGTATCCTCCGCGGGGATGAAGCCGAACTTCTCCTCGACGAGCGTCTTCGCCACGTCCGGATCGTCGCGGAGGCCGTTCCGGGGCATCTCGTAGCCGAGCAGGTCGATCCGGTCGTCCGGAAGGAAATGGCCTCGGAAGAACGTGTCCCAGAGCAGGCCGTGATACATCGTGTCCACGTCCATCTCGTGATCGTAGGCGGCGTGGTGGATGTGGAGCGACTCCTTGATGCCGTGGCCGTACTGGATCACGTCCCTGTCCGGGCGCAGATACTGTCCGTCGACCGTCAGCGCCCGGTGCGGGACGCCGTACTGCTCTGCGACGCGTTTGGCGACGTCGACTTCGGCGCTGTGAGTCGTCCCGACGGTGTAACACTGATCGACCTCGGGGAGGCCGGCGAGGAGCGTCCGCGAGTCGTAGCCGCCGCTCAGGAGTAATCCCTTCTTCCCCGGCAGTTTGGCCCGCCGGGCGAACGCGCGTTCGAGCCGGTCCGCGAGTTCCGCGACGTAGTCGAACTCCGCGGGGTCGTAGACGAACCGGGCGAGTTCGGCGGTCGAATCGGCGTACAGACACCCGTCGAACGGCGTCCGGTGGAGTTCTTCGAGCGGGGTCCGGTTTCCGAGGACGACGCCGAGGTGGAGAAACTCCAAGAGCCCCTGCTGCGACGGGGTCGGTGCGGGGATGTGGGCCGCGACGGCGTCGGGTGCCGTCCCGAACAGTCGCGTCCCGCCCACGTCGGTGTAGTAACACTCCCACGTCCGGGCCGGATCGGTCGCCACGACCGCTCCGTCGCCGTCGTCGACGACGGCGAGATACGACCCGCTCAGTGCCGCGAAGGCGTCGGTGCCGATTTCGGCGTACCGGTCGAGGAGCCACTGCGCCGCTCCGACGGTGGCGTGTTCGGGCGGGAACACCTCCCCCCACAGCACGCAGATGCTGCCGTCGTCGGCCGTGTGGATGGCCGACCGGCCGGGGATACCGAGCGCTACGTCTCGGATGCCGACCGTCACCGAGTCGCCCTCGACGACGTGATCGAACTCCACGTCCGAACGGTAGCGGCGGAACGTGGACGCGTCACCGAAGACGCCGAACAGTTCCTTGTTCATCGTTCAGTTCGTTTCATCCCTCATTCCACGGTCACACTCTTCGCGAGGTTGCGCGGTTTGTCGATGGCGCGGCCGAGTTCGTCGGCCGCGTGATACGAGAGCAACTGGAGCTGTGCGTTCGCGAGCAGGCCGGCCCACATCGGATGCGTGTCCGGTAGGGGGAGGTGCGCGTCCGCCTCGTCGACGGCCGGGTGGTCTTCCGGCGCCACCGCCACGACGTCGGCGCCGCGGGTCTGGGCCTCGCGGGCGTTCGTCAGCGTCTTCTCGTCGCCTTGCCCGGTGAAGATGGCGAACACGGGCGTGTCGCGCGTCACCATCGCCAGCGGCCCGTGTTTCAACTCGCCCGACGCGAACCCCTCCGCGTGTTCGTACGTGATCTCTTTGAACTTCAGCGCCCCCTCCTTCGCCACCGGGTAGCCCAACCCGCGCCCGATGAAGAAGTACGCATCGCTGTGGAGATAGCGGGACGCGAGCGTCGAGGCGTGATCGGCATCGAGGACGCGCTCCATATCCGCGGGCAGGCGTTCGAGAGTGTCGAGGACGCGTTCGAGGTCGGGGTGTCGCGTTCCCATCGACGCGTGGTCGGCGAGGTGGTGGGCGAACAGCGCGAGCGTGACCGCCTGCGAGGAGAACGTCTTGGTGGCGGCGACGCCGATCTCCGGCCCTGCGCGGATGAACAACTGCTCGTCGGCCAGTCTGGCAGCCGACGAGCCGCGAACGTTGGTGACGGCGAGGACCGGCACGCCGTCGGTTTTCGCCCGCTCCATCGCACCGAGCGTGTCGGCCGTCTCGCCGCTCTGGGTCACCGCGACGACGAGCGTCTCCGGTGTGACGGGGCCGGAGAGCGTCCGATACTCGCTCGCCCGGAACGCCCTAGCGCGGATGCCGGCCTCGTTCAGTATGGCGACGGCGTACAGCGCCGCGTGGTACGATGTACCACAGGCGACGAACTGCACCTCGGATACGTCCGCGAGCGTCGCCGAGTCGAACACGTCCAGCGCCACGTCGTCGCCGGTCGGGCCGATTCGCCCCTCGAAGCTTCGCGACAGCGTCGTGGGTTGTGAGTCGATCTCTTTCAGCATGTAGTGGTCGTAGGCGCCCTTCCCCGTCTCTTCGGGATTCCAGTCGACCGACTCGACGGACCGGTCGACGGGTTCGCCGTCGACTGTGGTGATAGACACGCCGTCTGGGTGGACGACGGCCAAGTCGCCGTCTTCGAGGTAGACGACGCGGTCGGTGTAGTCGAGGAAGGCGGGTACGTCGCTCGCGAGGAGGTACTGGTCGTCGTCGATCCCGAGGACGAGCGGCGACCCCTGCCGGGCGGCGAAGACGGCGTCGTGGTCGTCGAACATCGCGGCGACGGCGTAGCTGCCGTCGAGGTCGCGGAGCGCGTAGGCGAACGCCACCGCGGGGTTGGTCCCGTCGTAGTACCGGTCGACGAGGTGCGGGATCACCTCCGTGTCGGTGTCGCTGTCGAACGACACGCCGTCGCGTTCGAGTCGCTCTCGAAGTCGACCGTGGTTCTCGACGATGCCGTTGTGGACGACGGCGATGTCGCCGGCGGCGTTCGTGTGCGGGTGGGCGTTCTCGTCGGTCGGTGGCCCGTGTGTGCTCCACCGGGTGTGACCGATGCCGACGTTGCCGGCCGGCCGGTCGGTGTGCAGGTGGCGTTCGAGGTCGGACACGTCGCCCGCACACTTGACAACCGAGACGCCGGCACCGTTCTGGACGGCGATGCCCGCGGAGTCGTAGCCGCGGTATTCGAGGGTGTCGAGCCCCGTGAGTACCGTCTCGATGGCCGGGCCGTCACCGACCCGCGCGATGATTCCACACATCAGCGACACTCCTCGTCGTCGGCCACGCAACTGCTCGCCGTACGGCCGCGTCGGGCGGCGGACGGTACGGGGGGCATCTCGGCACCAGCGGATAGATGTTCGATCATGGTCGGAATGAACCGGGAACACCCCGGAAGGGCGGGTTCGCTTGCCCGTACCGCCCGCCACCCCATTACTATAAATCGACTAAACGGCCGTTCCCGCCGAATCGGGCCGGTTAGGCGCAGTTTAACCGGTGGATAACGACCCTGCAGTCCGGATGTCGGCGGCGCGCGAGTCTTCGCTACCCTGTCGCGTTCGTCGGGCCGGTCGCGTTCGTGGCGTTCGTCGGGCCGGTCGCGTTCGTGGCGTTCGTCGCGTTCACGGAGCCAGTCGCGTTCGTCGTCCCCGTCGTACCCCCACCGGTCGTCTCACACACTCGTACGTCGCCGTTCGCGTAGACGTGTGTCGCCGTCGGCGGACAGATGCGCTGCCGCGGCGGGTTGCGGATGCCCGCCCCGCCCTGCGTGCGGAAGAACGACCCCCCGTCCGACTGATACTCCCGATAGACGACGAGGCCGTCGTTGACGGCCCGGCCGTTCCGCAGGCGAATGATCTCGGCGTCGTGGACGTTCGTGCGGACGAACACCGTCGCGTACGGGTGATCCGTGTAGAGGGGCCGCCCCGTCTCCGCGGTCACGTCGTCGACGGTGCGGACCGCCGTCAGTTCGGTGTCGGTGTAGGACAGGCGCTCGTTCTGACTCGGGAAGACCGGGCTGTCCGGTGTCCCGTCGCTCGACATGAGCATGACGCCCGGGAACACGAGAGCGAAGACGACGAGGCCGGCGACGACGGCGTTCGGAGAGAGGTTTCGACCGAGCGCACGCAGACCGATGGCGCCGAGAATCGCCATCGGGGCGTAGAGGAACGCGATCCAGCGACTCGGAACGAAGTTGTTGACGTTGAACAGCGGGAGTCCGAGGACGAAAAAGAGCATGATCACGACGGCGGTCAGGAACGTGAACGTCGCGTGGTTGCCCCACCGTCGTCGTAGGACGACGAGGCTGCCGACGACGGTCAGCCCGAGCAACAGGAGGAAGCCGAGGGTGTCGACGTACGTGGCCAGTTGAGCGACGAACTGGGGGCCCCCGCCGGCGGCCGCGCCGCCGCTCGCGCTCGAACTGGAGACGCCGTTGAGGAAGCCGGCCGAGGTGATCAGCGTCACGTAGAGGTAGCTCATCACCGTCTCGAGGAAGGTGTCGCCCTGATAGGGCGTGAGCGACCACATGAACGTGATGAGACCCACGTCGAACACGAGGAGGCCGAGGAGGTTCGCCGGTCTAGAGAGCTGTTCGAGGAAGGGGAGCTGTGGGTCCGGCTCGCGGATCACGTCGAACGTGAGCAGGAGCTGGCCGACGAGGCCGGAGCCGATCAGGACGAGCATGATGAACGAGGATATCTGGTGGGTGAGGATGACGGCGGCGCTGAAAAACACCAGCAGGGCGTAGTCGCGCACCCGCGGTTCGCTCTGGAGGACGCGCGTGAGCACGAAGAGAGCCGCGAGGAAGAACACGAGGCCCATGCTCGTCGGGATGAGGTGGATGCCCCAGCGGACGGTGTGATCGGCACCGGCGTAGAGCGTCGTCGCGAAGGCCGCCCACCGCGGCGAGACGAGGAGCGTCGCCGTCTCGTAGAGGAGGAGCACTGAGAGCGGCATCACGACGCCGAGCGAGAGGTACAGACCGTTCCGGAGCGACAGGTCGTAGAGCGCCGCGGCGCCGACGGTCAGCAGGTGGTAAAACGGCGACGCGTAGTACTTGTTGCCCGCGATGGCGGCCAGCGAATTGTCCCGCGCGATGGCCTCCACGTAGGTCACGTGTGACCAGACGTCGACGCCGATGAACCCCGGTGCGGTGTAGAGGGCGGCGAACCGGACGACGAAGCCGAAGACGACCACCTGTGTCAGGACGACGCTCGGGTGGAAGTCCTCGTCACGCAGGAAGATGATCTGTGCGAGGATGATCGTGCCGACGACGCCGCCGAGACCGTAGAAGACGACGGTCCGTTGGCCGGCCACCGCTGCGAGGAGGACCATCCCCGCGACGACGAAGAAGGTGGCCGCGGGACCGAGGCGTGCGGCCGTGGCCCCGAACTGCGGGTTCCACGTCGACGAGCGATTCTGCCGGACTGCGAGCAGGTAGACGGCGGATGCCAGCCCGAGGACGATAGGGAGCGTCCGGATGTAAATCTGCGAGGAGAGAAAGCGAAGTGGAAACATCGCGACGGCGAGGACGACGCCCACGATACCACCAGCAACGTCTAGCCGCATGGCGGTCAGGCGACGCCGCACGTCGCTGGGCATCCCGGCCATCGCTCACCACGTCCCGACGTCGAGGAGGCGCTCGACGATTATGTCGGTCGTGTCCTCCCTATCGGCGAGGACGCGTTCGCGTCGGGCCGCCCAGTCGCCCCCGTCGCCGTCGAGGAGGTCGACCGCTCGCTGCAGGCCCGCCATCCGCCGATCCGGACCGTGGTGGGTGAACACGAGACCGTACTCTTCGAGCTCCGCTGTCAACCCCGTCTCGTCCACGTGGACGAAGACGGCGGGCGTCCCGAGCACCGCGCTCTCGGCCGCCATCGTCGCGCTCTCGCCGACGAACAGGTCCGCGTAGGCCAGCAGGTCGTGCATGCGGTGGGGCGGGACCGTCGCGCGGTGGTCCTGCAGCGACTCGGGGAGCGGTTCCTCCGAGGTGATGAGCACGCGCGCGCCGGCCGACTCCAGTTGCTCGATCACGGCGTCGAGGTCGTCGAACTGCTCGCCGCCGGAGTTGTGCATCGCGTTCCACCGCGTCAGCCGGAGGACGACGAACGTCTCCTCGGGGTCGACGTCGACGGCGTCGAGGGCGTCGGCCGACGGCGTGAAGCGGTCGGGGTGGAGGTAGGCGAGTTCGTGATAGCTGGGGTAGGCGTACTGTTTCGGCCCGGCGTCGGCCTCGAAACACGTCGGCGTGCAGACGAGGTCGGCGAAGGGGAAGGCGAGGCTGTTCGAGAGCGTCGCGTGGGCCGTGTCGGTGAAGATCACACACCGCGCGCCGAGCATCGCGGCGACGTGCGAGGCGGCCACGCCGCCGACGGCCGTCACCACGTCCGGGTCGTGACGGCGGGCGGCGCGCCACAGGCGGAACTCGTAGCTCAGTTGCGTGAGGGCGACGGAGTCGTCCGGGGCCTTCGACGCCAGCACCGTGTGGTCGATGTCGTTCGCGACCAGCAGTTCCCGCGTGACCTCCTTGTCGAGCGCGTAGACGTGCGTCTCGTGTCCGCGCTCCTCCAGCGCCTCGATGGCGTGTTTGAAGAAGTGGACGTGCGCGGGATGTTGGACGCTGACGACGACTTCCATCACCGCCACCTCCGACTGTCGGTCGGTCGGCCGACGCGGCGGCCGTCCCGCTGGGCCGGCGAGTCCGTGACGGTCATCGAACGACGTTGGGCGCGTCGAGTTCGTCCGGCAGCGGTCGGTGCTCCGCGGGGGTGCCCACGGCGAGCGTGTCCGGGGGCACGTCCTCGGTCACGACGGCCCCGGCGGCGACGAAGGCGTTCTCGCCGACGGTCACGCCGGGGAGGACCGTCGCGTTCGCCCCGATGGACGCCCCGGTTTCGATGGTCGGGCCGTCGAGTTCCACGTCGCGCCGGACGGGGTAGGGATCGTTCGTCAGCACCGCGCCCGGCCCGAGAAACACCCGGTCGCGAATCGTCGTCTTCGGGGGGACGTACGCCCCCGTCTGCATGCTCACCTCGTCGCCGACGACGACCTGTCCGTCGACGACGACCTGCGAGCCGACGAGGACGTCGTCGCCGATGCGCGTCTGCTCGCGGACGACGGCGTGGTGGCCGGTCGTGAAGTCGTCGCCGATGTCCACGCCGGCGTAGATGATCGTCCCCTGTCGGATCGTGGCGTTCTCGCCGATGACGGCCGGTTCGTCCGCGTCACCGTGGCCGACCGTCGCCTCGTCGTGAACGTCGCAGCTACTCCCGGTTACGAACTCGTGCATGGCTCAGGCCGTTCTCCGGGCGCGATCCCTTTCACTATGCACCGGCTAAGTCGCGGCTTAGTCCGGGTCTAAGCGCTACTCGACTCGGGCGTCGACCAGCGACCCGTCGGCCGACGTGTCCGTCTCCGTCGCCGTCGCGGCGCGGTCGATGGCCTTCGTGACTTCGAGGACGTCGAGGGCCTCCTCGGCGGTCACGACCGGCTCCGTACCGGTAGCCACCGACTCGACGAACGACCGGAGTTCGTTCGTGAGCGGTTCCTCCCGCTCCACGGTCAGTTGCTCCACGACGTTCTCGTGGCGGTACCGAATCTCGCTTCCCTTCTCGGCTTCGAGATACTCCGGCGTCGACGCGCGGTGAATCTCGACCGTCTGGTCGAGGTAGTCCACCTTCACGCGACAGTCGGCGGCCGAGATGGTGAGTTCGCGCACCTTCTCTTGGGTGACGCGGCTCGCGGTGAGGTGGCCGACGACGCCCGAATCGAAGGCGAGAGCGGCCGTGGCGTACCGACATTCGGCCGTGCCGAAGGCGTCGTAGGACACGAGCGACCCGTCGACCAGATCGAGCAACACGTCGACGTCGTGGATCATGAGATCCGTCACGGCGGTGTCCTCGATCTCTCGGTTCGGCGGCGGGCCGAGTCGCCGGGCCGTCACCGACATCACGTCCAGATCGTCGACGAGGCTGCGGAGCGTCTGCACGGCCGGGTTGAACCGCTCGACGTGGCCGACCTGTATCGTCGCGTCGTGTTGCTCGGCGACCGAGACGAGGTCGCGTCCCTCCTCGGGGTCGGCCACGAACGGCTTCTCGACGAGTACGTCGACGCCGTTGCGGAGGCACCTGACGGCCATGTCGTAGTGGTGGTCCGTCGGCACCGCGATGGATGCGAGGTCGACCGAGTCGACGAGGGCGTCGAGGTCCATCGCACGCGTGCCGTACCGGTCGGCCACCGTCCGCGACCGCTCGGCCGACACGTCGAACACGCCGGTCAGCGCCGCGTCGTCGAGGTCGTCGTAGATGCGGGCGTGGTTCTCGCCCATGCTCCCGACGCCGACGACGCCGGCGCGAAGCGGGCGGTCAGACACGCTCTACCTCCCGTCCGTCGACGATCCGGCCGATCCGCGCCACCTCGTCGGGCGTGACCGCCGGGTGGATCGGGAGCGAGAGCAGTTCGTCCGTCAGGCGCTCGGCGACCGGGGCGGCAGCGGACCGCTCGCGGTAGGCCGGCTGTTCGTGGATTGGCGTCGGGTAGTACACCGCGCTGTCGACGCCGTGATCCGCGAGTCGCTGCGCGACTGCGTCCCGACTGTCACACCGGATCGTGTACTGGTGGTAGACGTGTCTGCGGCCGTCGGGTTCGACCGGCGTGACGACCGGTGCGTCTGCCAACTCGTCGGTCAGCACGCGGGCGTTCTCGCGGCGCCGCTCGACGAACGTCGGGAGGCGGTCGAGCTGGGCGTTCCCGACGGCGGCGGCCACGCTCGTCATCCGGAAGTTGTGCCCGAGTTCGACGTGTTCGTAGCCGTCCGTCGCCCGGCCGTGGTTGATGAACCGTTTCGCCGCCTCGGCGACGTCGTCGCGGTCCGTCGTGATCATGCCGCCCTCGCCGGTGGTCATGTTCTTCGTCGGGTAAAACGAGAAGGCGCCCACGTCGCCGACGGCGCCGACGGGCGTGCCCTCGAACGTCGCGCCGTGGGCCTGTGCGGCGTCCTCGACGAGCGGTACGTCGTAGGTGTCGGCCAGATCCGCGAGATGGTCCATCGCCGCGGGGAGCCCGTAGAGGTGGACCGCGAGGATGGCGTCCACGTCGCCGTCGAGGGCCCGGATTCGGTTCTCGACGCTGTGAGGGTCGAGGTTGTACGTGTCGGGGTCGACGTCGGCGAACACCGGCGTCCCGCCCGCCATCCGAACCGCGTTCGCCGTCGCGACGAAGGAGAGTGGCGTCGTGACGACGCGGCTCCCGTCGTCGATGCCGACGGCTTCGAGGGCGGCGTGGAGCGCCGTCGTCCCGTTCGAGGTGGCGACGGCGTGGTCGACGCCGCAGGTCGACGCGAACGCGGACTCGAAGGCGCGCACCTCGGGGCCGTCGGCGAGCTGCCCGGAGCGAAGCACGTCGGCGGCGCGTTCGACCGCCCGGTCGCCGACCTGTGGCTCCGCGATGGGCGTCCGGTCGGTCATGGCTCCGGCCTCGGTTCGCTGGCTCCCGAAGCGATCTCGATGTGTCGACGCCGCGACGACTGATGGTAACGTGGTGTCATCATTGTGGGTGCACGACGAAGCCGTGCGCATCGCCCACTCGGGGGGTCACGGAGTTTATTATAGCCCGACTAAGCCCGCGTCGCCCCGGTCTCGCTGACTCCCGAATCCGACTTAGACTGTCTCTAAGCGCCGAATACGGCCCTTTCGGCCGGAAAAGGTGTCGGGGATATTTATTCCTCGGCCGGGAACGGACCGTAGATGACTCCCGAAACGAGTCGGTGGACGACCGACCTCCTCGGTGTGCTGGTCGCGACGGTCCTCGCGGCGGCGGCCGTCCTCGCCGGCATCGACGGCTCGGTACTCAGAACCGCGCTGCTACTGCCGTTCGTGGTGTTTCTTCCGGGCTACGCGCTCGTGTCGGCGCTCTATCCGGAGCGACGGGACGAGGGGCCGCCGACGGAGGAGCGTCCGGTCGACGCCCCCGGGACCGTCGGACGGGGTATCACGCCCGTCGCGCGCGTCGGCCTCGCCGTCGCCAGCAGTATCGCACTCTTCGCGGGCGTCTTGCTGGCGTTCAACTTCGCGGTCGGCGCCCTTCGCCCCGTCGACGGTTTCTACGCCCTCGCTGGCGGGACCGTAATCCTCGCGCTGATCGCGCTGGCACGTCGGTGGCGGCTCGATCAGGACGAGCGGTTCGCCGTCCCGCCGACGATGTACGTCGTCGACGCCGCCGTCCGCCCGTTCGTCCCCCACGACCGGAGCCTCTCCGAATCGTCGACGTTCCTCCCCACCTCGACACGCGGCCTCCTCGTCAACGGCGTGCTCGCGGTGAGCGTCCTCGCCCTCGTCAGCAGCGTCGCCGTCGCGTACGCCTACCCGACACAGGGCGAACAGTTCACGGAGCTGTACCTCGTCACGCAGTCCGACGACGGCGAGTTCGTCGCCCGCGACTACCCCCGGACGTTCGAGGTGGGGGAGCGCCGGCCCGTCCACGTGGCCGTCGCCAACCACGAAGGCGAGTCGACCGGCTACACGCTCGTGGCGACGCTCCAGCAGGTCGACCGGGCGTCCGGCGAGAGCCGGGTGACGCGGGAGCGCGAACTCATGCGGACGAGTCGGACCGTCGACGCGGGCGAGACGGTCCGTATCAAACACGACCTGCAGCCGTCGTTCGCGGGCGACCGTCTGCGCGTCCAGTACCTCCTCTACGTCGGCGACGCGCCCGCCGATCCGTCGGCCGAGACGGCCTACCGGCGCGTCCAGCTCTGGATCACCGTCGACGGCGGGTCGGCGGGAGGAACCTGACGGATGTGGCCGTGGGAACACCTCGCGTTCGGGTACGTCCTCTACTCGGTGACCGTCCACGCGGTGTGGCGCCGGTCACCGGGTGGGCTCGAAGCGGGGGCTATCGTGCTGGCGACGCAGCTTCCGGACCTGATCGACAAGCCGCTCTCGTGGGGCATCGGCGTCTTCCCCTCGGGGTACGCCGCCGGGCACGCGGTAGTGGTGGCCGTCCCGCTCTCGACGGCCGTCGCGGTGCTTGCCCACCGCCACGACCGACCGCGGGCCGGCGTCGCGTTCGCCGTCGGCTATCTCTCGCATCTGACCGGCGACTTCCTCTCCCCGCTCCTCTCCGAGGGTCGGCTGGCGTTCGAACGCTTCCTCTGGCCGTTCGTCTCCCTGCCACCCTACGAGACACAGCGTGGGTTCCTCGACCGCTTTCTCCTCTACGTCGGACGGTATCTCCACGAACTCGCGGAGCCGTCGCATCTCCCCTTCGTGCTCGCGTACCTCTCCATCTTCGTCGGCGTCGGCCTCCTCTGGCTCGCCGACGGCGCGCCGGGCCTCCGCGAAGTCGTCGGCAGTCTGCGGGCGCGAGCCCCGGCGACCGAGGGGTAAGACGGCCGTCCCATCGCTTAGTGGCCGTATAAGAAAGCCCCGTCGCACCGACCGTTCCGGCAGGATGTGGCACATAGATAGCGACACGTCGGCCGACACCGATCCGAGCCGGACGAGCGAGCAGTCGGTCGACGCGGCGACGCTGGCAGAGTTTCTCGATGCCGACCGCGTCGGGCCGGCGACGACCGTCTCCGGCATCGACGCTCTCGACGCCGCCGATGACGACGACTTGGCCTTCTGCAAGTACGACGACTCGGACGCCGTGGCGGACTCCGACGCCGGCATCGTCATCTGCCTGCCCGGCACCGTCCCGTCCGACGGGCAGACGGTCGTCCACGCGCAGCGCCCGCGGGCGGCGTTCATCCGGAGCGTCGACGAGTTCTTCGGCGACGACGGCGAGGAGACGCGGATCCACCCGTCGGCCATCGTCGAGAGCGGCGCGACCGTCGGCGAGGGCTGCCGGATCGGCGCGGGGGCGTACGTCGCTTCCTGTGTCACCCTCGGTGACCGGTGTACCGTCGGCCACGGAACGGTCCTCGGATCGCCGGGGTTCGGGTTCGCCCGACTGGAGGACGACGAACTCGTCCGCCAGCGTCACGAGGGCGCCGTCGTCCTCGACGACGACGTGGAGGTCGGGGCGAACTGCTCTATCGACCGCGCCGTGTTCGAGGAGACGCACGTGGGCCGCGGAACGAAACTGAGCGGGAACGTCCATCTCGCGCATCAGGTCGAACTCGGGGAAGACGTGACCGTCGCGTTCGGATCGGGCTTCGCCGGCGGCGTCCGTGTCGGCGACCGGACGACCGTCCACCCGCACGTCACCGTCGCCACCGACGTGACCGTGGGTGACGACGCCGAACTCGGGATGAACGCGGCCGTCCTCGACGACGTGCCGCCGAACACGACGGTCGTCGGCTCGCCGGCCACGTCGATAGAGGACCACCGATGACCGGCGACGGGATGTCGTTCACGTTCGAGTGGTACGACGACTTCCTCGCTCGGCTGTGCGACGACTACCGGTTCTGCACCTACGCCGACGATCTCGCCCCGGGCGAGATGATCCTCCGACACGACGTGGACTGGTCGCCGCGGCGGGCGCTCAGGATGGCCCGGATGGAGGCCGACCGCGGGATCGAGGCGAACTACTTCTTCCTCGTCTCGTCACCGTTCTACAACCCCGTCCACAAGCCCACCAGACGGATCGTCCAGCGGATCGAGTCGCTCGGGCACCACGTGGGCCTGCACTTCAGCACGCACCAGTACTGGGACGAGGAGCCGGCCGAGTCCGAGCTGGTCGAGCGCGTCGACGCCGAGAAACGAATCCTCGACGCCGTCTCGGCCGAACCGCTCGGCGCCATCTCCTTCCACCGGCCACCGGACTGGGTGTTCGGGCGGACGTTCGCGGCGTTCGACAGCGCCTACGCGGCGCGTTTCTTCGACGACATCGCCTACCGCGGCGATTCGGATCACCGCTGGCGCGAGGAGCCACCGCTCGCCGACGGCGCCCCCGACCGGCTACAGGTGCTGGTGCATCCGGGGCTGTGGGGCGAGAACGACGGCGCCTTCACCGAACGGCTGGCGACGATCACGGACCGGCGGCTCGCACGCACGCGACGGTTCATGCACGACCAGTTCGTCCGCAAGAAGTACAACATCGACGAGTTCTGCGAAGTCGGGACGACGGCGAGTCGCCCGGCGTCCCGTTAGTCGTACCGGAGTTCCTGTAGCTCCTCGTTCGCGTCGAGGTCGAACGCCATCGCGAGGACGAGCGAGAGCGCGCCGAGCAGGAACAGGACGCCGGCACCGACGAGGCCGCGGTCGTCGTCGCGGTCGGCCGCCCGCGCGAGGAAGGCGAGGAGGCCGCTCCCCGCGCCGAGCGCGCCGAGGTAGTAAAACAGCGGGAGGGGGTGAAAGTCCCGAACGAGGTACTTCGCGCGCAGGCGGCGCAGGAACCCGCGAAGCAACAGTGACGAGACTTTCGGGACGTACGTCCGGTACGTGATGTGGCTGGTTTCGTCCTTGTAGACCGCGCGTCGTGAGATGTCGGCGACGCGCATCCCGTGGACGTTGAGGCGGACGAGCAGGTCGTTGCAGTAGCCGTAGTCCTCGTACATCTCCTCGATGTCGACCTGCGTGAGCGCCTCGTGGCTGATGGCCGTCGACCCGTTCTGTGGGTCCATCACCTTCCAGTAGCCGCTCGCGATCTTGGTCAGGAAGGTGAGCGTGAAGTTCCCCACCTGCCGCAGGCGGGGCATGTCCGACCGGTCACGGCCGAGCAGCCGGTTGCCTTTCGCGTAGTCGGCGCTCCCCTCGGCGACGGGCGCGACGATCTTCTCGACGATGTCGGGTTCGGTCTGGCCGTCGCCGCCCATCACCGCGGTCACGTCGATGCCGTCGTCGCGGGCGTGCAGGTACCCGGTCTTGATCGCCCCGCCGACGCCGCGATTCTCGTCGTGCTGGAGTGGGACGACACGCGGTTCGAGGGCGACGCCGCCGTCGGTCACCGGCGGATCGTCGTCGTCCGCGTCGTTCACGTCGGCCGCGTGCCGTCGGATCTCGTCCCACGTCCCGTCGGTCGAGGCGTCGTCGACGACGTACGCACGGTCGACGAACTCGGGAAGCGTCCGGATGACCTCGCCGATGTGTGGCTCCTCGTTGTACGCGGGGATGACTGCGCCGACGGTCTTGTCACCGTACATGCACTAGTCGGAACCGGCGTATCGGTTGTCCGACGTGGCGTCGCCGCGGCTTCGCATCCGGGCGACGAGGAACGTGATTGCGATAACGATGCCGGTCAGTTCGAGGAGGCGTTTTCGTCTCATGGGGTATCCGCTCGTGCAACGTGATCGACACCGGCTACCGACGTTATTATACGCCCGCTAACCAGTCGGTCGGCGCCCCACGCCCCTGCTTAGCCTGCGCATAAGTAAGTCGTCGGCCGTGGTCGGAGACGCCACGATGGACGACGACCGTACGGGCTCACCGGGGGGCGGCCAATGCGTTCCGTAGCGGCCGACAGAGACACGCGAGCCGACACCGTTCGCGTGCTCCACGAGGCAACGAACCGCTTCGCCGATGCGACGTCGGTCGCCGACGTATGCGACACCGCCGAGGCAGCGCTGACGGCGCTACGCCCCGGCGCGACGGCGGTCATCTACGTCTTCGACGGCGACCGGCACGCCCTCCGTCCGGTAGCGGGCGCCGGGACGGTGCCCGTCGCACCCGACGACGGCTCGCGAATCTGGGATGCCTTCGCGGACGACGAGAGCGTCGTCGGGGCGGCGCTCGACGACGCCCCGGAGCCATCCGCGTTCGGCGACGGACCGGCGGTTCTGGCGCCGCTGGGGCGTCACGGCGTGCTCGTGGTGGAACCGACCACACCCGGATCGCTCGACGACCGGACGGCCGATCTCGTCCGAACGGTCGCCAACGGCGCGACACAGGCGCTGGACCGCCTCCAGTACGCGTCGGCGCTCGGCGACCGAGCGCGGGAACGCGAACGGCTGCGGTCCCAGCTGAAGCATCTCCGCCGATCCACACGGACCCTCCTCGCCGTCGAGACGGCCGTCACCGACGCGACCACGCGGGACGAACTGACCGGCGCCGTCTGTGACGAACTCTGTGGGATGGACCGATTCAGCTTCGTCTGGATGGGGAGCGTCGACGCGAACGGGCGTCGGATCGTGCCGGAGGCGTGGGCCGGGACGGAGCGGGGCTACCACGACGACGTGGACCTGACGCTCGGGGCGGACGACGCCGAGCCGTCGGTACGGGCCGTGCAGGAACGGAGCCCGAGTCACGTGGCGAACGTCGCCCGCGGCCGCCGGCAGGCGACGTGGCGGCGAGAACTGCTGAACCGCGGCCACCAGTCGGTCCTCGGTCTGCCGCTGATCCACGACGGGACGCTCCACGGCGTGTTGACGGTGTGTGCTAGTGTCACCGACGCCTTCGACGGCGTCTCGGAGCGAATCCTCGGCGAAGTCGCCGACGCCACGGCCTACGGCATCGACGTCATCGAGCGCAATCAGGCGCTCGTGGCCGACAGCGTCCTCGAACTGGAGGTCCAGTTCACAGACCCGACCGACCACTTCCACCGACTGGCGCGTCGTATCGGGGGCACCGTCTCGTTCGAGGGCGTCGTCGCGGGACAGGCGTCGACGTTGTATCTCTCGGTGACGAGCGCGTCGGCCGACGCCGTACTGGACGCGCTCGACGAGTTCGCGTCCGTGGCCGACGCCGAACACGTCGGCGACAAGGCCGACCGTGGACTGTTCGTGATGCGCCCCGTCGATCCGACGCTCGTCTCGTGGGTGACGGACGCGGGGGCGGCAGTGACGGATCTGACTGCGTCGCCGACGACCACGCGGCTCACCGTCGAACTGCCCCGGTCGGCGAACGCCCGAGGATTCCTCGACAACCTCCGTGACGCGTATCCGGATGTCGAACTCCTCGCACAACGGTCACACGAACGCCCCATCGAGTCCCGTCGGACGTTCCTGACGCGCCTCACGGAGCGACTGACCGACCGACAGCTAGAGGTCCTCAAGACGGCGCATCTCAACGGCTACTTCGAGTGGCCGCGGCTCCGAACCGGTGAGGAGATGGCGGAGCTCCTCGGCATCACCCAGCCCACGTTCAACAACCACCTCAGGGTGGCGGAACGGAAGCTGTTCACGATGCTGTTCGACGAACGGCGGCCCGAATGAACACACGTAGTGATGTGCTGTCGCACGCCCTCTCACCGTAGCTACAACGTTCATCCGACGATAACGGAAACGGGAAGATATGTACCCACCGGGGGTATCACTGTCTCATCCGCGTCGGATCAGCAGCCGACGATGGGCTTGGAGCGGCAGCGACGCCCGACCCGACGGCACTGGTGTTGAACTGTTGCACCCGGACGACCAGACGTCGATACTCGTCGCCGATGCGACGCTGTCCGGCGGAGCGCTGGCACTCGATCACACGCTCGACGCGTTGCCGGGCGCGACGCTCCTGCCGAAACACCACACCGTCTCGCCGTCGAACGAGCGGACGCTCTATCTCTTCGTCGCCGACGCGACGCTGGAGGCGTGTGAAGACGCGTTCGTCCTCGATCCCACCGTCGTGGTCGCGGAACACGTCGCGACGTTTCCGGACGGCCTGCTGTACGGCGTCACGCTGACCGGGGACGCCGTCCTCGTGGCGCCGACGAGCCTCGAACTCGGCGCCCGTGCGCTCTCGGTCCGCGGGGACGCGGACGGGTGGCACGTCCGTCTCCAGTTTCCGGACCGCGACGCGCTGGTCGCGCTCCGTCAGTTCTGTGTCGAGCGGGACATCCAGTTCGGCATCGACAGCCTCTATCGCACCGAGTGGGCCAGCGGCACGACCACCGACCTGACCGACCCCCAGCGAGTGGCACTGTTGACGGCGTTCGAGATGGGGTACTACGACATCCCCCGGCAGACCACGCAGGACGAGCTGGCGGACCGACTCGGCATCTCGAAATCCGCCGTCTCGAACCGGCTCCGGCGGGCGACGGCCCAACTCATCGAGGAGTCGTTCGAGAACATCGATCCCTGAACGTCGGTCGGATAGCGCGTCTGAACGGCAGCACGCCCCGAGCGGACGCGTTCGGTCGGGCGCGAAAACCGGTTCGTGCGCCACTATCATTATCGTATACGAGGGTTACGATCCGAGCGTAGCGTGGATTGGCGTGCGATACGCTCCCTAAAACTCATATTTGATAATTATCACTTAAAGGCGACATATATGCGTCCCAGTGTAGTTGGCAGTATAGTGTCTCAGTAGGAGTGTGAAGCGCACATCCCACACGAACGACGACGAACAGCAGTCCAGTGGCCTCTCTCGACGAGCGTGTCTGCGCGGTATCGCGACCGCCGGCTCGCTCGCTGCCCTCGCCCCCGTGGTGCGGGGGGAGTCGACCTCGGATCGCTACGACCACTACTTCGACCGGTTCGAGACGGTCATCGACATGGCCGAGGCGGGTGCGGACACGTCCGGCAACACGCCCATCGGTCCCCTCCTGAACGAGTACGCGGCCGACGACACGCTCCTCATGTTTCCGCCGGGGGAGTACCTGATGACCGAGCAGTTCCGGTTCACGGGGTACGAGAACTTCGGCCTCGTCGGCAACGACGCGACCATCGTCCCGGGGACGGTCGAGGAACTCGACGGTCGGAGCGTCGTGAAAGGGACGTTCAGCGGCCCGACGCGACTGTTCCGCCTCGGCGTGAGCTACTCGCCCGGCGACCGGCTCCTCTTCGAGGGCTTCGACTTCGACTTCACGGCCAACCACAGCGGCTTCCGGGCCATCGAGGCCTACGTCGACCGCGAGATGCTCGTCCGCGACGTCGACATCGTCGGCAAGCACGATCTCGGATCGTTCGGTCCGGCGCTGTTCAGCGTCCTCGATCCGGACGGCATCGCCACGGTCGAGGGCTTCCGCGCCCCCGACGGCGGCGAGTACTCCGAGGACACCCTCGGCACCATCGAGGACGGCCCGACGGGCATCCTCATCCCGACGAGCCACAAGGGGAAACTCTGGCTCCGCGACTGCGAACTCGGCGGGTTCCCCGATCAGGGCGTCTACTCCTCGACGCTCGACGGCCGCACCATCGTGAAAGGCGGCGTCTACAAGAACAGCAACTCGGCCAACATCCGGCTGATGTCGGACTACAGCTACATCAAGGACGCCACGATCATCGTCGACGAGGCTCACGAGGGGCACAACCAGCGGGCGATTCGCCTCGATGCCGGCAAGGACCTCTGGGTGTACAACACGGAGATTACGCTTTCGGACCCCAACGGGCACGCCATCACCATCTACGACGAAGTCGAGAAAGCGCGCATTCAGGAGTGTTCGATCACCGTCGGCGAGGGCGAGTCGAACTACGGCATCATCGTCCGCCCGGACACTGGCGGCGTCGACGTCTTCGACACCGACATCCAGTTCGACGGGACGGGCAACCCCCTCCTCATCAAGGGACACAACACCGACGACGACGGGCCGGTCAAAATCCTCCGCACGACCATCAGCGGCACCGGCGACGGCTCCGACGGCCGGAACGCCATCCGGTGTACGCGGGCCAACGTCGAGTTCGACGACGTGGAAGTTCGGATGTCCGGCGACTACTACCGCCGCGCGCTCGAACTGCAGGGCGACAACTGCACCGTCGACGGCGGCGTCTTCGAGTCGACCCACCACGCCATCGTGAACGTCGCGAACGGCACCACCATCGACGACATCACCGCGAAGTGTTACAACGGCCGCCAGTCGCTCAAACTCTACGACGGCTACGGTGACGTGACGGTCACCAACTCCACGCTCTACGACGGCTACATGGACAAGGGCTGTTACAACCTCGTCATGGAGAACGTCGAGTTCCCCGACTCGTGAGCCGCCTCGGCGCCAAGCTTCGAGGGACTCGCCTCGCTCATCTGTAGACCGGTCGTCACCGGCGAACGTCCCAGCATATCCGACTGTCCTTCTGAATAAATTTATCACATTCCTAACTCGTATAAAAGACTATCAGCGACTGCACTCGTGATGCGAGCGTATGTCGGAGCGACAGCGGACCGGGACAGATGGGGTACAGAGTCGGCGGACGATGTTGCGGGGACTGGTGGGCGGGGTGGTCGGACTCGCCACCGTTGGGCGGGCGCGGGGCGCGTCGACCGCCGAGACGGTCGACCTCGTCGAGGCGGGCGCGGATCCGACGGGCGGGGAGTCAATCGTCCCCCTCCTCGAAGAACACGTCGGCGACGACACGACGGTCGAACTCCCACCGGGGGAGTACCTGATGACCGAACAGTTCCGGCTCACCGGGTACGAGGACGTCGCCATCGTCGGCGACGACGCGACCATCGTCCCGGGGACGGTCGAGGAACTCGACGGCAAGATTGCGGTGGACGGGACCTTCGAGGGCCCGACGCGGCTGTTCCGCCTCGGGACCAGCCTCGATCCCGGCACTCGACTCCGGGTCGAGGGGCTCGATTTCGACTTCACGGCCGACCACAGCGGCTTTCGCGCCATCGAGGCGTACGTCGACGACGGGTTGCTCGTCCGCGACGTCGACGTCGTCGGCCAACACGACCTCGGGTCGTTCGGCCCGGCACTGTTCGGCGTCACCGACTCGGCAGGTGCGGGCACGGTCGAGGGGTTCCGCGCACCCGACGGCGGTGCGTACTCCGCGAACACGCTCGGTGACATCGGGTACGGGCCGACGGGAATGCTCGTCCCCCAGAGCCACCGGGGGAAACTCCGGGTACGGAACTGCGAGCTCGGGGGATTCCCCGACAACGGCCTGTACGCCTCCTGTCCCGACGGCCGCGTCGTCGTCGACGGCGGCGAGTTCCGCAACAGCAACGTCTCGAACGTCCGCCTCGCGGGCGATTACAGCTACCTGCGGGGCGCGACGGTGGTGGTCGACGAGAACCGCCCAGAAGACGGGAATCAGCGCGGCGTCCGCCTCGACGAGGGGCGCCACCTCTGGGTGTACGACACCGAAATCGACCTCGCGGCGCCCAACGGCCACGCCATCACCGTCATGTCCGACGTGGCGAAAGCCCGAATTCAGGACACCAGCGTCACCGTCGGCGACGCGGTGAACGACGGCATCGTCGTCCGTCCCGGGGCCGGCCCGACGGACATCTACACTACCGCTGTCGAGATGCAGGAAGGCGGACAGGCGGTCCTCGTCGAGGGCGACGGCGGCGCCGTGGACTGCTGGTATCTCACGGTGACGGGCGACGCCCGCGGCGACGACGGGGGGCGCCACGCCGTCCGCTGTGAACGCGACGACTGCCGGTTCCGACACCTCACGGTGAGCCAGCCCGGCGGCGGCCTGCGACGAGGCCTGCAGGTCAGCGGCAACGACTGCTACGTCTACTCCGGCGACTACGCGACGCGACACGTTCCAATCGTCGTCGACGCCGACGGGGTGCGCGTCGAGGACGTGACGGCGCGGTCGCTCGACGCCGACGCGGCGCTCAAACTCCTCGATCACACGAGCGGGGTGGACGTGGTGGGCAACCGGCTGTACGGCGGGATCTGGGACCAGGGGAGCGACGACCTCGACGCGTGGCACAACGAGTTCCCGACGGCCTGAGCAGCGTCAGAGGCCGATCCACGTCCCGTCAGAGAGCGCCCGGTAGAGGTCACCGTCCGTGGTGTCCTCGACGAGGGCGTTCTGGGCGGCGGCGTAGTCGGCGTGACCGTGCCACTGCCCCTCGACGGCCGGGTCGCCTGCGTTCGTCCCGCGGCCGTTGAACAGGGTACGGACGCCGTCGTCGGTGAACTCCTCGTAGTCGACGTTTTTCACGCCGGAGAGGACGTTCTCGGTTCCCGCCGCCACGGTGACGTGCCACGGTTCGTCGGGGCCGATGGCGTGGAGGCCGTCGACGACGTTCCGGTCACCGTCGATGCGCAGGAGGTTGTGGGACGTGTACCGCCCGTCCTCCGCCAACTGGGTGGCCGTCACGTTGGCGACCCTGTTGCCGTCGCCGCGCACGTCGATGCCGTACTGGGTGTCGGAGTCGCCGCCGAAGTTGTAGACGACGAGGTTGGAGAACGTCGAGTAGTCGTCGCGGATGTCGATGGCCTTCTCTTCGGTCTGCATCGAGACGAGGTTCGTCACCGTCGTGTACGGTGCACTCGCGTCGAGGGTGACGCCGTTGCGACGGCCGAGCACGTTCGAGACGCTGGAGAACTGGCCGTCCGCCACCAGTCCGGCGTCGTCGGCGTCGCTCAGGTAGGCGTTCGTGAGCTGGTTCTTGCCGTTCTCGAACTCGATTCCCGTGGGACAGTTCTGCACCGAGATGCCGTCGAACTGCGAGTTGGTCAGCCCGGTGTAGATGCCCCCCTCGGTACAGGAGATGAGGTGGAGGTTGGAGAACTTCGCGCGGGTGCCGTGCGTGGTCCAGACGCCGTAGCCAGTGGTGTTCTCGATCCACGAGTTGCGGAGGCGGAGGCCGGACGCGCTCTCTTCGACGCGGAGCAGGTCGCCGCCCGAGTACCGGAGGATGACGTTCTCGATCAGTTGGTCGATGACGCCCGCGATGTGGACGAGCGGCTCGGTCGGCCCGTCGCCCGCGCCCGAACCGTACATCGTCATGTCGCTGACGCCACCGAAGTTTCCCGTCTCGTCGATGTCGAGGCGGTAGAGCGAGTCGGTGCCGTCCGAGGTGAGCGTGGTCGTCCGAACCCCGTCGCCTTCGAGGTAGACGGCCGTCGCCTCGTGGTCGATGTCCGCGTCGGGGTCGAGACCCGACGTGCGGTAGTAGCCAGCGTCGAAGACGAACCGGGCGCCGTGGTCGAGGGCGTCCGAGACGACGTGGGGGTCGTCGGCCGTGCCGCTTCCGGCGTCCGCCTGCTTCGAGGGGTACTCCCGCTGGTTCACCCGCTCTGCGATGACGCCGGCCAGCGGGGTGCGATTGTTCCCCATATACTCCAGCACGAACTCCCAGTCGTCGCCGTCTTCGGGGTAGCGATACCAGCCGTCGGTCGTCAGGCCGATTGCCCCGCCAGTCTCCGGGTCGGGGAGGTAGGTCACCGTCTCGGCGGCGTGAAATTCGTCGAACGTGCCGTACGTGTTCGTCGTCGTCGCGGCGAGTTCGTCGGTCGGTCGAAGAGCGGTACGGTCGGCGTCCCCGCCCCGACGCCCGAGCGCCGGTACGGCGACGCCGGCACTCGCGAGCGTCTGGAGCAGCGTACGTCTGTCGGTACTGTCAGTCATGAACTGTCGTGGGTGAGAGCGTGTCGTTGGCGAGCGGTGCGCCTCGTACGCGGACCGGTCCGTCGTCGGGACCCCCGACGTGTCGCCCCGTCGGAGTCCGGCGCAGCCGACGGTGACGACGGGCACTCCTAGCGTTTCCTGCGCGCGCCTCCTCCGAACGACCACTCCCAGCGGCCCCATAGTTATCGGGAGGGTAGCGGGTCGCTTAGCACCTCCATAATAATGCGCTCTCGCGCGCAGATGCCGCTGAATGACCGCTCGCGACGTGACTCGGGTGAGAGCATGAACACGGAACGACTACTGTCCGCGGCGCTCGCCATCTGTTGTCTCTTCGCGCTCGCGACCTCCGCGGCGACGCTCGACTCGTCGGTGGACACCACGCCGGACGACGTCGTCGACGTCGACGTGGCGTCGCTCCCCCTTCCGTCGGACGACGTGACCGCGCTGAAACGGCAGATACAGTCCGACGCACCCGGCGAGAAACGGTCGCGGCAGCCGCCCAAGGCCGGCGACGACGGGCCGCCCGAAGAGACGTTCGACGACCCGTCGAACGACCGCCAACCCCGCGGCGCGCCCGACGATCAGACTGGCGAACAGCAGGGCTCGGCGGGCGAGACGGTCCGGAAGCAGGGTCAGGGGCCGGCCGAACCGAGCCTGCTCGACCGACTCCTCGCCCTCCTCGCCGCGCTGCTCGACGCCCTCCTGTCGCTGCTGCCGGCGCTCGCACTCGTGGCCATCGTCGCCGTGGCGATTCGGTTCCGTGAGCGGATTCGTGCCGCGCTGTCGCGGTTCGCCGACCGATTCGGTCCTGCCTCCGACGCCGCCCAGTCGGTGACGGCCGAACGGCTCCCCGCCCCGTCGAACGAGGTGGCGGCAGCGTGGTTCGAGATGGTTCGGCGGACCGGGCTACCCGACGAGGCGACGCGGACGCCACGGCAGTGTGCGAGCGCGGCGGTGGCCGCCGGGGCGGACGCCGACGTCGTTCGCTCGCTCACCGAGACGTTCGAAGCGGTCACGTACGGCGGTGCGTCGGTCACCGAAGAGCGTCGGGCGCGGGCCCGGCGCGACATCCGACGCATCCGGACACAGCTCGCCGGCGGTGAGGGTCGATGAGGTGGCGACGCTTCGCGCTCGGCCTCGCGGGCGTCGCTCTCCTCGGGGTGGCGCTCACGATGGCGAGCGACGGGCCACTCGCGACGGTCGTCGGCGTCGGCGTCGACGTGCTCGGTAACGACTACCTGTTCGTCGCCGTCATCGGCGTCGTCGGCAGCTTGATCGGACTGCTGATGCTCGCCTCCGGTCGGTCGGGCAAGCTGACGCAGACGACCACTCCCTCCCCGGAACGGCCGCCGTCCGTTCCCACCGTCGGCGACGACTTCGACCGAACCGTACACGGTCTGCGGTTCAAACTCCCGCTCGTCGGTCGGCCGACGCGGCGGGCCGTTCGGGGACGCCTCCGGGCGGCGGCCGTGGACGTCACGGTTCGCGACGCCGGTTGTAGCCGCGACGAGGCCGAGCGACGGGTCGCGGACGGGACGTGGACCGACGACGACGCGGCCGCGGCGTTTCTCGCGACCGACGGCGGGCCGGCGGTCGGCGGGCGACTGGCGGCGCTCGTCGACGGCGAGACGCTCTGCCAGCGCCGTGCCAGACGGGCTGTCGACGAGATCGTGGCGCGCTCCCGTGGGGCGGGGGCCGCCCGATGACCGGCGACCGCCTCGACACGCACCGCTGGCGGGGCGTTCTCGCCGTCACGCTGGTCGCGGGGGCACTCGGACTGGCGGCCGACCGGGCGGCGCTCCTCGTCGTGGCGTCCGTCGGCGTCGTCTACGCCGCGTTCCCTCGCCTGACGCCGGCCCCGCCCGCGGCCGTGGACGTCGACCGATGGGTGAGCGACCCGACGCCGGCGGCCGGCGACGAGGTGTCGGTGACCGTCGCCGTGACCAACTCCGGGTCGCGGTTCCTCCCCGACGTGCGCGTCGTGGACGGCGTCCCGGCGGCGCTGACGGTCGTCGCGGACTCGCCGCGCCACGGAACGGCGTTGCGTGCCGGGGAGACGGTCACGTTCTCCTACACGGTGACGGCAACGACGGGCCGACACCGGTTCGAGCCCACGCGAATCGTCCTCCGGGATCTGAGCGGGGCGACCGAGCGGACCTTCACCGTCGACACCGAGACGGAACTCGACTGTTCGACGGACGCCGAGACGGCCCCCCTGCGGTCGCAGACGATAGACGCGGTGGGACGCATCCCCGCCAGCGTCGGCGGTACCGGCATCGAGTTTCACAGTACGCGTGACTACCAGCGAAGCGACGCGATGCGTCGAGTCGACTGGAAACGCTACGCGAAGACGGGCGACCTCACGACGGTGGAGTTCCGCGAGGAGCGAGCGGCCACCGTCGTCGTCCTCGTCGACGCCCGTCGCGACGCGTACCGGGCCGCCGACGGGGATCCGCACGCCGTCGCCTACAGCATCGCCGCGGCCGAACACCTGTTCGTCGCCGCGCTCACCGGCCGAAACCGCGTCGGGCTGGCGGGGCTCGGGCGAGAGCCGTGCTGGTTCGCCCCGGGAAGTGGACGGGACCACCGCGTCCGCGGCCGGGAGTTCCTCGCGACACATCCGACGTTCGGCTCACAGCCACCGGCGACGGAACCGCCCCTCGACGAGCAGATGACGACGCTCAGGAAACGGTACCCGAACGACGCGCAGGTGCTCGTCGTCTCGCCGCTCTGTGACGACGTGGACGACGCGGTGCGGGAACTCGAAGCCCGCGGGCACGCCGTGAGCGTCGTCTCGGTGGACGTGACACGGGACGGGACGCCGGGGCAACGGCTGGCGGCAGTCGAGCGCACGAACCGCATTCGACGCCTCCGGCGTGCCGGCATCCCCGTCACGGACTGGGACCCCTCGGAACCACTCGCGGCGTCGCTCGCCGCCGGAGCGGGAGGACTGACGTGAGCGTCGACGCCGCCGAACGACCGACCACGACGAGCGGCGTCGTCTCCGTCGTCGCCGCCGCCGTCGCCGTCGGTCTCCTCGTGCCGGCAGGTGGGACGCGACTCGCCGTCGCCGCCGAGGTGCTGAGCCTCGCCGTCGTCGCCGTCGGTGCCACGCTCGTCCGGCGCGGCTACCGTCTCGCTGGCGCCGTCGTCGCCGTCGTGGGTGGCGGCGTCGCCCTCGGTGCCGTCGCTGGCGCCGTCGCGACGGCCGGGGCACTCGCGGCCACCATCGTCACGCTCCCCGGCGTCGTCGGCGTCCTCGCGCTCGCGCTGGCGGTCGTTCCGATTCGCGGCACTGGCTCGCGGTGGCTGGGCAAGGTCGGCGCCGGACTGGTGTTCGTCACCGTCCTCGCCGCGGGCCTGTTCCAGCTCGCCACGCTCCGGACGCTCCTCGTCGCGGCCGCTGGCACCGTCGTGGCGTGGGACGCCAACGAACGGGCGACGAACGTTGGCGAACAGCTCGGCCGCCTCGCGGAGACGCGGCGTCTGGAGGCGGTTCACGCAGCGGGCAGTCTGGCCGTCGGCGTCGTCGCGGTGGGCGTCGGGACGGTCGCTGCGGGCCTCGGCTCACCCGGACTCCCGCTGTCGGCGCTCGCGGGACTCCTCGTCGCCGTCCTGCTTCTCACTGCGGCACTTCACGGGTGACGGTGGGGACGGTTACCTCGTCGAGGACGTCGTCGATCACCGTTTCGCGGTCGACGTCGTGGACAGTGGCGTTCGCGGTGAGGACGAGTCGGTGGTCGAGACCCGGGTGGGCGATGTCGACGACATCGTCGGGGGTCACGTAGGTGCGGCTATCGAGGGCGGCCCACGCCCGGGCGACTTCGAAGAGGCGCTGACAGCCCCGCGGCGAGACACCCACGTCGACCCGGTCGTCGTCGCGTGTCGCCCGGACGAGTTCGACGATGTAGTCTTTGATCGCGCCGTCGACGTGGACCGTCTCCGGCACGGACTGGAGCGCGCGCACTTCGGTGGGGCCGAGCCGTCTGGATACCGTCGGGGTGTCGGTGTCGCGAGCGCCTCGTCTATCGAGGAGTTCGCGCTCGCCGTCCGCGTCGGGATACCCGAGACTGTCTTTCACGAGGAACCGATCTTTCTGCGCTTCGGGGAGGGGGAAGGTGCCCTCGCCCGACTCGACGGGATTCTGTGTCGCGATGACGAAGAAGGGGTCGGGGAGGTCGAACGTCTGCCCGTCGACGGTCACCTGCCCCTCCTCCATCGCCTCCAGCAACGCCGCCTGTGTCTTGGGCGAGGCGCGATTGATCTCGTCCGCGAGGATCACGTTCGCGAAGAGCGGTCCCCGATTGAACTCGAACTCGCCCGTCGTCTCGTCGAACACGAACGAACCCGTGATGTCCGCCGGGAGGAGGTCGGGGGTGAACTGGATGCGCTTGAACGACAGGCCGAGCGTGGTCGCGAGGCTCCGGGCGGTGAGCGTCTTGCCCGTCCCCGGCACGTCCTCGAGGAGGACGTGTCCGCGCGCGACCACGCCGGAGAGAATCGTCCGTAACACGGCCCGGTCCACGATGACGGCACGCGAGAGCTCGTCGAGCACCGATTCGGCGACGTCGTGCGCAGTGGCGGCGTCCATATCCCCCCGTGGCGTGGACGGCGTTTTATTATAGGACGGCTAACGCCCTACCGCCGGTGGAGTGACACGGGGGTGCGGGCGTGGGCGGCGTGAGCGACGACCGCGGATCGCGCCGCGACCGGTGGCTGCCGTTTAGCTGCCGCATAATAATGCTCGTCGGAAGCCTCCTCCCAGATATCCGATGCCCACAGTTAGTGTCATCGTGCCGACGTACAACCGTGCGGACGCCGTCCAGCGGACGGTCGACAGCGTCCTCGACCAGACGTTCGAGGACTTCGAAATCATCGTCGTCGACGACGCGTCGACGGACGACACTCCCGAGGTCGTCGCGGCGTACGACGACCCTCGGGTGACGTTCCGACGCCACGAGACGAATCGGGGTGGGAGTGCCGCCCGAAACACCGGTATCGAGGCGGCCGAGGGCACCTACATCGCCTTCCTCGATTCGGACGACGAGTGGCTGCCCCGGAAACTTGAGCGGCAGGTGCGGACTCTCGAAGACCGTGGCGACGAGTGGGTGGCGGCCTACTGTGGCGTGCAGATGGTGACGGACACGGATCACGGTCCCGTCGAACGACTGCTGACGCACGTGTTCTCCCGCCGTCGCGTCACCGAGGGGGCCGAAGGCGGCGAGGAGCTCGTGCCGGACGTACTCACTGACGACCTGCACACCAGCGCCGGATCGACGCTCATCGTCCGCGCCGACGTGGTGCGGGACATCGACGGCTTCGACGAGTCGTTCGACCGCTTTCAGGACTCCGAGTTCCTCATCCGCGTCCTCCAGCAGGGAAAACTCGCCTACGTGAACGCGCCGCTGGTTCGCCGCCACGAGTCCGGCGACCCCTCCGCGACGGACCTCGAAGCCGCCGACGAACACTACCTGCAGGCGTTCGACGACACCGTCCGCGAGCTGGAAGCGACGGGCTACGACGTCGTCGGCGCTCACCGCTACATGCTCGGGAAGACCCACCTCCGCGAGGGGAACTTCCGGCGCGGCGCGCGCTACCTGTGGCGGGCGCGGCGGCCCCACCCGCGCCAGTATCCCGGCCTGCTGTCCGCGTGTTACGCCGGCCTCCAGCGTCGGGTCGCGTGACGTTCGACACGGCCGCCTCTCGCGAGCCGTCCGTTCCTCTCACTCGCTCCGTCGAACGATCCGTTCACTACGGATTCTGCGCGTCAAACCCCGTGGCCGGTGATTCGGCGCCGGTCAGCCAGAAGGTACTTGAAGCCGTGCCGGCACTACGCAACTATCCCGCGTAGCGATGAGTAGACGCGTCGAAGATCCCGCCGAGACGTCGACGCGGCGGAAACGAATCGTCGAGTTGCTCGACGACCTCGATACGCCAGTCACCGTCGACCAGTTGGTCGACGAACTCGACTCGATGCCGGGCCAACGACCTGTCGGTCCGGACGAGACGGCGTGGGAACGACGCCACGAACAGCTTCACGACGAGGACCTGCCGGCGCTCGACCGCGCGGGGTTGCTCGTCTTCGACGACGAACGCGGCCTCGTGACCAGTCAGGGCGAGGAGTTCCCGAGCCGCGCCGACGCCGCGCCGACGCAGTCGGCCGACGCAGACGGTGCCGACGCGGGTGGCCAGCCGTTCCCGCGGTATTTCGTCGGTCTCAGCGTCGTGTCTCTCGGGGTGCTCGCCGCGACGGTGTCGAACCTCGGTCCCTTCGCCAGCGCGCCCGACGTGGCCGTGTCGACGGCGCTCGTCCTCGGCTTCAGTCTGCTCTCGCTCGTGACGGCGTTGCGCCAGTGAGCCGGATGGCCGGGGGCCCGTCGGTGGCCGCCACCTCGCCGGCGCTCGGCGTCGCGTCGATGCGGTAGATGGCGGCGCCGCTGTTCTGGTAGACGAGTCGATACCGGTCCGACCGGGCCAGCGCCCGCCGGAGTGCGGTCGTGTTCTGCCGTTGCATCCCCCGGACCGTGTACGATCCCTTCGGTACGTACAGGTAGTCGGGGTGGAGATTCGCCCGCTGGAGGCGCTGGGTCACGCACCGCTCTGATTCGCAGGTCGATAGCTCTCGATACAGGGAGAGCTGTCGGCGGTATCGTCGCGGGCTCTCCCACTCGACACCCCACGGCCCGACGAGAATAGTGCGGTCGGTGAGCAGCGGGAACCACTCGGCGCTGTCACCGAGCACGACGAACTCCGTCGACGGCCGTGTGTTGGTGGCGACCCACGCCATCGCTCGCTCGTCGGCCTGCGTCATGAACTGTGGCTGTGACGGACTGCCGTGGTGTGCCTGTGAGAGCGCCGCTCCCCCGAACATGACGCCGACGACGGCGGCGACGAGCACCACGACGGCGAGGGTGACGTTGACGGCGTCGGCGATGTCGGCCGACCGCCGCCACTCGCGGGCCGGGAAGTACGCCCACGCCGCCGACCGGACGATTCCGAGGAGGAAGACCGCCGCCATCATCGACCCGGGGACGAACTGGAAGCGCTGCTTGCCGATGACGACGGCGGCGGCGACCAGCCACGCCGGGAGGAGGAACTGTCGCTTGCCGAGGACGTAGAAGGCGCCGCCGAACGAGAGAACGAAAAACAGCGGCACCGGTCCGTTGGTGACGAGTGGGTAGACGAACTGTCGGAGGAGGCGGCTCGTCCCGCCGAGCAGCCCCGTGTGCGTGCCGGCCGCGGCGGTGAACACGCCGAGGCCGTGGATGCTGGCGACGCTCGTCCACCACGGCATCGACAGCGCGAGGCCACCGAGCGCCACGGTGGTGCCAGCGAGGAGCCCCCGGAGCGACCGATCCCACGCGAGATAGAAGAGGACGTAGCTCAGGCCGAAGAAGACGGTGTAGACGGGGTGTGTGAGGACGACGAGGCCGAACAGACCCGTCGACGCGATCAGCCACTGTCGGGTTCGCGCGCGGAACAGCCTGATCCCGGTGTAGAGGCCGACGAGCGTGAGTAGAAACGCCGTCGCCCGAACGAGGCCACCGGCGGAGAGGTGCCACTGGAGGACCGGTGGTGTCACGGCCAGCAACACAGTCGCCAGCCCGGCCGCCGTCCGCTCGTCGAGGAGTTCGCGGGCGACGAAGTAGTAGGGGACTAGGTAGAGGACGGTAAGGACGGGAGGCGCGTACCGGCTCAGCGTGATCGGATCGACGGGCGTGACGTCGATGATTAGGGCGCTGACGTAGAAGACGAGCGGTGGGTAGGCGAAGGGGACCCCCCGGTCGGTGTAGTGCGGAATCGTCTCGGGGAGGCGGTAGCCGTGGGCGACGATCTGCTGGGCGATTTCGAGGTACAGCCCCGCGCCGTAGGCGGGGTAGGGATGCGTGAGCAGGTAGGCGACGGCGACGACCGTGCCGGTACAGATGGCGGCGAGGAGCCACCAGCCGTCCGCGCGCGACAGCCGTGCGTGGCCGGCCACGTCGTCACGCATTCCGTCTCACCTCCCCGGTCATCGGTCCCACCCCACCGAGAGCGGGCTCCGAACCGTCACGTCGAGCGACGACCAGCGATACTCGGTGACGAGCCACCCCACCAACACGAGACAGAAGCCGACGAACGCGAACAGGTCGCCGAGGCTCATCCAGACCGGCAACACGTAACTCACGGCGTTGGCGAGCGGCCCGGCGGTGAGGCCGGCCGTCGCGGCACCGCTCTGGTCTCCTTCCCCCCCACCTCCGGCCGAGGAGGTGCCCGATTCGGGCGTCTCCGATCCGGCCTCGCCGGCCGATTTCGCCGGTCCGCCGGTGCTCTCGTCGCCCGTCCCCAGCCGCTCCGCTTCGTACGGGAAGGCGACGTCGAGTTGCCAGACGACCCGTCCCTGCTCGTCGACTTCGACGACACGGTTGCCGTTCGAGTCCGTCACGAGCGTGTGCCCGTTCGGCAGGCGGTCGGCGTCGCGCGGCCACTGGAGCTGCGGGTCGCTCCAGAGCCACGTCCGATTCCACGTGCCGTCCGAACGCCGGTACTCCACGACGCGGTTGTTCTCCGAGTCCGCGACGAGGACCGACGGGCCGCCGGACTCGCGAGGGAGGTAGTCGGGGTTGTGCTGTTCGTAGAGCCGGGCGTGTCGTCCGTCACGGCCGAGCGTCCACGACTCGATGAGGCCGGTCTCCCGGTCGAGGAAGACCACCTGATCGTGGTTGCGGAGGCTCACCATGATGCGGCCGTCGTCGAGGACTTCCACGTCGTTCAGGTGGGTCCAGTCGCTCGGATACGGGCCGCCGGACTCGTTCACCGCGAACGCCGACTGAGCGCTCCACGCCCACTCGACGATGCCCGTCTCGGTGTCGACGACGAACACCCGATCCTTGTCGATGTCGGCGACGACGACGCGGGTCTCGTTGATCCGGTCGGCGTCGTGCCACCGGGTGGAGTGTTTGCCGGGTGTGATCCGGCTGAACACGTCGGTCACCTCGCCGGTCGTCAGGTTCACCCGCTCGATACCGTTGCGGGTACAGACGGCGTCACCGCAGGCACTCTCGTTGCGGTGGTCGGCGTAGACGTACTCGACGGTCGACCGCGTCCCGGGGACGGGGTCGATGTCCCAGTAGCGCGTATGCGAGTCGTTCCGGTACCGCACCTCGCCGTCGGGGCCGACGGCCAGTAGTTCGGCGTTCGCGCGCGGTCCCGAACTCGCCCGGCCGAGCCACGTGTTCGAATCGGTCGCGATGACAGTGGTCGCGTTTCGAGGCGGGGCGACGGAGTCGCCCTCTCGGACCGGATCGTACCCCCCGTTGGACGGATCGGCGAGTGTCGCGGTCGCGAACCCGGGAGCGAACACGCTCCCGAGGAGGACGAGCGTCAGCAGGAATGCCAGCCTGTATGGAGTTCGCCTGCCCATCGGTGACACGTGGCGCCAGAACGCCCATTATTATATTGCGTATAACCCGGTAGACGCGGGGGGCGCCGGCGTGAGTCGGGCGACGCGCCACCGACGAACGGCGTGTCAGCTCAGATGAGGAGCGGAACCAGCCTGTCGGCGACCGGCCACAGGAGACACCCGACCCAGAGCGCGCTGCCGACGCCGAGGAGGTGCCGCCCTACGTCGTCGGTCGGCCACCGGGCGCCCCCGGCCGCGACGAGTCCGAGGACGAGCACCAGCGCGAACCGGTGGCCGACGACGGCAATCGGGATGACCGTCACGTCGAGCGCCACGTAATCCAGCAGGAAGCCGAGGGCGACGCTGACACCCGCCAGTGGGGCGCTGACGCCGGGCCGCAGTCCCCGGGATGCGACCACCGTACACGCCGGGAGGCCGACTGCGAGGAGGGCGTAGCCCGTCGCGGCAATCGGTTTGGGGGGCAGCGCCGGCAGGAGCCGTTCGGCCGTGAGACTGGCGGCTCTGACGCCGGCCGGGAACAGGAGCAACGGGACGGCGAGGCCGACCTGTCGACGGGGCGGCGCGTGGCCGTCCACGAAGCGGCGAAGCGAGTCGAGGAGGCCGTCATCGTCGTCGTCGTCCCCGCGCCGGCCTATCCCGATGCCGACGAGGGCGACGAGCGCGAGCACCCCGAGGGCACCGGCCCCGGCGCTGGAGGCGTCGGTGAGCGACACCACCGTCGACCAGCCGTCGGCGTCGATTGGCCCGCCGTTCGCGAATCGGCGTCGTTCTACCGACGCCACGGCCGGTCGCCCGTAGAACTGCTGTTCCACGTAGCGCTGCCCGCGGGCTGTACTCCCGACGGTGTGTCTGAGCCGGAACCAGTCCCAGTGTTCGTGGTGGACCTGCAGTGCGGTCCACCGCGTGTCGCCCGTCCCGCCTTCGTACGCGCGAACGTGATAGCGAGTGCCGAAGTAGTCCCCGTCCTGTAGCTGGAAGGTCTCGTCGAGCCAGCCGCGGGTCCGTGGCGACGAGCCGTGAACGTACGTGTACCGCGTCGCCCCACGTGCCGGCCGCCAGCGACCGTCGGGGGCACCACGACGCCGACGCTCGGCGCCCCCCGGATCGACCAGTACGGAGCGCACGTGGGAGGCGTTGCCGGCGACGACCACGTTGATCGGGAGTGTGAGCGTCTCGAAGCGCTGGCGTCTGCTCGTGAACGGCCACAGCGTCGCGTCGCTCTCGGGCGTCACCGTGACGAGTTTCACGTCCGACGGCGTGCGCGCCGACGCCGGCTCCACCGACCGGGTGGAGAACGCGACCGAGTGGACGAACACCGCCCCGGTAGCGAGGCCTAGCACCGCGACGGCCACGAGCGCGCGCCGTCGCTCGGGGAGACTGACCATTCGACGGTTGTACTGCCGCGAGTCGTATTATTAGTGGGTCTCTAACACCCGCGATACCTCCCGACGGGTCGCAGTGCTTCGCTTATCGGACCCATAATAATGGCCCGTCGCGCTCGTGGTCGGGCCACACTGCGAGTACATATGCACGACCTCACCGCTTTCCAGCGCGACCTGCTGTACGCCATCTCGTGTAGCGACCGGCCACACGGGCTGAAGATCAAACAGATCCTCGAGACGTACTATCCGGAAGAGATCAACAACGGCCGGCTGTATCCGAACCTCGACGACCTCGTGGACAAGGGACTCGTCGAGAAAGGGTCGATAGACGCCCGAACCAACTGCTACCAGCTCGACGAGAGCGGCCGTCGGGTGGTACGGGCGCGTCGACAGTGGGAAGACGGGTACCTGCGCGCCATGCACTAGCCGCCCGAGGAGCCTGCACACGCCGCGCCGGCAGACGACTCCGCCCAACACGGTGCCGACGGCGTCTTAGCGGGCGTGTAATAACGATGCCTCGACCCGTGTCCTCTCCAATCGTGTCCCTCTCACGATGGCTTCCGACGACAACACCACTACGCCGCACACCGACGACACGCCCGCGACGACCACCTCCCTTCGACGGCGCGCGTTTCTCTCCAGCGGCGTCGCGACGGCGCTCGGGAGCGGCTGTATCCAGCAGTCACAGTCGCTGTTCGGCCGCTCGTCGCCGACGCGCGTATCGCTGACCATCAAGACGACGCCGGCCGACGCGGACGCCAGAGCGACTGCCATCGCACGGACCCTGTCGACGCGGCTGACCACCGTGGGCATCGACGCCAGCATCGCGCTCCGGAGCACGGAGGAACTCTATCGGGATGTCCTCCTGAATCAGTCGTTCGACCTCTACGTCGGGACCTTTCCGCACACCGAAGACCCCGACTTCCTCCGCCCCCTCCTTCACTCCCGGTTCGGCGGCGAACCGGGTTGGCAGAACCCGTTCGGCTACACCAACCTCGAACTGGACGACCGATTGGCAGCCCAGCGAACCGAATCCGGTCCCGACCGCGTCGAGACGCTCCGACAGATCGAACGCGCAGTCGTTCGCGACCAGCCGTTCACCGTCGTCGCGTTTCCGGACGCGATTCGAACGACTCACTCCGGGCGACTGCAGACGCCGCGCTCGACCCGGTTTCACACGGCGCGTCGCTATCTGGCCGCCGAACCGATGGTCGACACCGACACCGACGCTGCCGCCGATGTCGACACGAACACGGGCACGGCACCGACGACCACGACGCCGACCGACCGCAACGACGGCGACGGCGACAGCGCCACCGACACCTCCCGCCGGCTCCGCGTGACCCTCAGCGACTCGCGTCCGACGAAGAACCTGAATCCCCTCGCCGCCGAGTTCCGAAGCGGCAGTACGATCACGACGCTCCTCTACGACTCGGTAGGGCGATGGATCGACGGCCGCGTCCGGCCGTGGCTCGCGTCCGACTGGACGTGGTCGGAGTCCCCGACGAGCGGGACGCCGCGCGCGACGGTCTCCCTCCGTGACGACCTGACGTGGCACGACGGCACCGCGTTGACGGCCGCCGACGTGGCCTTCACCTACCGGTTCCTTCGGGACACCTCGCTCGGACGCGCGGACAGTCCGGTCCCGGCACCCACCTATCGGGGCGAAACGTCGCTCGTCGAGTCGGTGACGGCCCCCGCTACCGACCGAGTCGAACTGCAGTTCGGCCCCGTCAGCCGCGCGGTGGCGACCCGAGCGTTCACCGTGCCGATCCTTCCGGAACACGTGTGGCGAGCGCTGACCACGCAAGCGACGCTCGCGGGCGTCGACACCGGGAGCGCCGTCACTCGCGCCCTTGTCTGGAACAACGTGCCCCCGGTCGGGAGCGGGCCACTCCAATTCGAGCGCGCGAATCGGAAGGAGTCGCTTCTCCTCCGTCGCTTCGACGACCACTTCCTGCACCGGGCCGACGAGACGGCCGCCGTCGGCCCGTACGCGAACGGCTTCTCGTTCGACCGGCTGGAGTTCGTCGTCGTTCCGTCGGCCGCCGCGGCGGTCGAGCTGGTCGCCGACGGCGTCGCCGGCTTCACCGGATCGCCGCTCACACAGGCCGCCGTCCCACGCATCGGCCGGCACGACGGCCTCGAACTCCGGGTGAGCCAGCCTTTCGAATTCTACCACGTCGGCTACAACGCGCGAACGCCGCCGACGTCGAACACGCGCTTTCGCCGCGCCGTTGCCCACCTCGTCGACAAGGCCAGCATCGTCGACGAGACGTTCCGAGGATACGCCGACCCCGCCGCGAGTCCGCTCGCCCGGCGGGCAGTCCAATCCCGCGAACTCCAGTGGGAGGGGGACGATCCGTCGACGCCGTTCCCCGGCGAGAACGGCACGCTCGACGTGGAACGGGCGCGCGACCTGTTCCGCGACGCGGGGTACCGCTACTCGGACGACGGGCATCTGGTGGTTCCCTGATGGCGAGTCTCGCGTCGTCTGTCGCCGTCTCCGCCGCCGTCCTCGCGGGCGCCGGTCTCGCGACAGTCGTCACCACCGCCACCGTCGTCGGACGGTGCGGCCTCGACCAGTTCGTGGTCAACGTCCGAACCCGCCCCCGGGAGACGCTCGCCCCCGTCGGGCTCCTCGTGGGCGTCCTCCTGCTCAACAAGTTGGTCAGAGACCTCTCACCGGAGGTGTCGCGACTCATCGGCTGGAACATCACGGGCACCATCTACGCCCTCGAAGGCGCGTTCGTCGCCACGCTCCAGTCGGTCGCAACTCCGTCGCTCACCGCCGTCCTCTCGGCGACGTATCTCTCGGGGTACGTCTTCCTCCTCACCTTCCCCGTCGTCGCCTACGCCTCGCTAGAGACGCTTCGGCCGCTCAAGCGCGTCGCTATCGCCTTCTCCGTCAACTACCTCGTCGGGCTGCTGTTGTACACGCTGTTTATTTCGTACGGCCCTCGCAATCTGCTTCCCGCGCTCGTCGAGCCGCTGCTCTTCGAGACGTACCCCCGCACGCAGATCCTCACGAGTCAGGTGAACACGAACACCAACGTCTTCCCCTCGCTGCACACGTCGCTGTCGGTGACGGTTGCGACGCTCGCGTGGCAGACGCGGGACGAGTACCGGTGGTGGCCACCTATCGCCATCCCCCTCGCCGGGGCCGTCGTCTTCGCCACGATGTATCTCGGGATTCACTGGGCCATCGACGTAGTGGCGGGCGTGGGGCTGGGGTTGGGGAGCGTGTGGGTGGCGAATCGGGTCGGTGGGTGAGGGCAGCGGGCGAACGAGCGGGCTGAGAATCCACCGGCGGGAGGCTCGCAGGCTTTTGATCGAGCGGTTGCACGCGAGCGAAGCGAGCGCAGTAACAGGTCGGAGTGCGCCGGCCGGGATTTGAACCAAAACCAGACGTGCTCGCTCCCTACGGTCGCTGCGCGCGACTGGTAGGGTTCAAATCCCTCTGGGCGATTTTCCTCACTTCGTTCGGAAAATGCGCCGGCCGGGATTTGAACCCGGGCCATGAGCTTGGAAGGCTCAGGTCCTGCCACTAGACCACCGGCGCGCACGAGTGGGTTCAGGGTCGTGGGATAAGGCAGTTACGTTTGGCTCGCGCCGTCGGGTGACGCTCGGTCGGTGGCCTGCGCTCTCAGTCGTCGTCCGCCGCCTTCGCCGCCGCCTCTCGAAACGCCCGCGCCGTCTCCCGAAGCGACTGCGACATGGCAGGCACCTCGTCAGGATCGACCGGCCCGTCCGCGTCGATTTCCTCGACACTCCGCGGGAACGCCCGCAGCTCCATGTGGATGGCGATGCCGGCTTTCGCCCCCTGTCCCATCGCGACGGGAATCTGGTTGTGCCCGGGGACGAGGTCGCCGACGGCGTAGACGCCGTCGACGCTCGTGCGGCCGTGGTCGTCGACGGCGACGGTGCCGTCGTCGTTGAGGTCACAGCCGAGGCCGGCCGCGAGTTCGTTGTTGTAGTTCGAGCCGTACATCGGGAAGCCGCCGCGGTACTCCCGCGTGGTCCCGTCGCCGGACTCCGTCCGGCTGTCGTCGGCCTCCGGCCGACTGCCCGAGGGGCTGTGTCCCTCGCTGCCCGTGGGACGTGGTCCCACGCTGTCCTCGAACTCGAAGCTCTCCAGCCAGCCGTCGTCGCCGCGGTTCATCCCCGTAATCTCCGCGTCGATCACGTCGATGGGGTGGGCGCGGAGCATACGGTCGGTCTCGTCGCTCCACGTCGGCTCGTCGCCGCGGAGGAGGAGGTCCACTTCGTCGGTGAAGTTGAGCATGATCATGGCGACGTAGGCGGCGCTGTCGCCGTGGCCCATCACGTAGACGGGTTCGTCGACGAACATGTAGGCGTCACAGTGGAGACAGTAGTGGAGGCCGCGGCCGGTCGGCGGGAGCGGCGGGTCGGGCCGCTCGTCGCTGAACCCCGTCGCGAGGACGACCCGCTCGGCCTCGCAGACGGCGCCGTTCGACTCGACGAGGAAGCGGCCGTCGGCCTCGCGTTCGATTCCGGTGACGAAGTCGCGGTGGTACGTCGCCCCGTAGGCCTGCACCTGCTCGCGCGCCGTCTCGAGCAGTTCGGCCCCCGACACGTCCTCGGTGATGCCGATGACGTTGTGCGTCTCGGCCATCATGGCCGCCCGCCCGACGCCCCGGTCGATGATTACGGTGTCGTGGCCCAACCGCGTCGCGTAGAGCGCGGCCGTCAACCCGGCGGGACCGCCGCCGACGACGGCGACGTCGTAGCACGTCGAACCTTCGTGGTCGCGTTCGCTCATCGGGCCGACGTAGTGGCGCGGGCGGGTTAAGTGCACCACCCTCGTGCGGAGCGTCTGCATGGCCGTGACGGGCGCATTCCCTCCCGCCTCACCGACTTCGTGAGGGCGCGGCCGTCACGCCTCGCCCGACCCGACGACCGCGTAACAGTTGCCACTCGAGACGAACGAGTCGCGGACGGTGAGCGCACTCGCCGCCAGCTCCCGCTCGAACTCTGCAGGGTCGTAGATGTGGTAGTAGCGAGGGACCGTCTCGCCGCCGGGCAGCGTCCAGTCGACGGTGGTGTCGAACCCCTCGTCGGCGTCGAACCGGTCGTGGGCCGTACTCCACGCGCTGACGAGCGCCCGGCCGCCCGGTTCGAGGACGCGCGCGAGTTCGTCGAGACTCCCGATCCGTGTCGCCCGGGGCCGGAGGTGGTGGAGGGTCGCGACGTACACCGCGAGACCGATGCAGTCGTCTCGGAGCGGGAGCGCCGCGGCGTCGCCCTGCACGAGGTCGGCGTCGAACTCGTGTTCTCGTCGTCGACGCCGAGCCGTCCGCAGGAGGCCGCGACTCGCGTCGAGAGCGACGACGCGGTCGGCACGCGTCGCGAGCACCTCGGCGTGGCGGCCGTTCCCGCAGCCCACGTCGAGCGCGAGCGCGACCCGGTCGGCGTCGTCGACGAACGACTCGACTTCGGGCCACGGATACTCCCGCGTCGTGGCGAAGTGATCCGCGATGCGGTCGTACGTGTGGTGGGGGGCCGGGCGGTCCATAGCCGGCCGTCGCGCCGAACGGGTTTATACCTTAGAGCAACGCGAGCGCGAACACGAGGTAGGTGAGCACGAGCAACCCGGTGGCGTGTTTGACACCGTCGGCGATGCCTCCCTCCGCGAGCTGGCCGGCGATGAGGCCGGAACAGACGGCCTGCACAGCCGAGAGGTGGAAGAAGAGGAGTTCGTACGCGTCGGTGTTCACCTCGGTCCCGGTGAACGCACCCGTGATCCCGGTGCCGACGCCGGGGGTGCCCGAGGGGGCGGCCGTCCCACCGGCGTCCTGCACCGCGGGGATGAACGCCACGGTCAGCGCGGCGATGATGCCGAGGAAGACGAACACGGAGATGTAGATGACGAGGATGTAGGTGAGCATCTCCTGTCGGCGCTCGCGCCGGAGGCGCCGAGTCTCTTGGGCCTCGTCGGCGGCGATGCGGAGGACCGGCGCGATGTCCCCGCTCGCGCTCATGGCGTTGGTAATCAGGGTGACCGCCTGCGCGACCATCCGGACGCGCGTCCGGGCGGCGAACCGCTGGAGCGCGGTGGCCACGTCTGCCCCCCAGCGCACGTCCGTCGAGATGCGGTCGACCTCTTCTTCCAGCCCGCCGAGGTCGGTGTCGGCCACCCGTCGGAGACTCTCGACGATGCTCATTCCCGCCTCGTTGACACTCGCCAGCCGGTCGAGGAAGTCCGGAACCGCCCGTTCGATGGCTCGAACGCGTCGCTTGTGTACTTCGTGGAGAACGGCGAAGACGGTCATGACGAAGATGGCGGCTTCGATGGTCGGCGCGTCGAGCGTCTGGAGCGCCGACGGACCGAGCGGGATCGGGACGGACCGGTAGAGCACCCACCCCACCCCGAGCGGGACGGTGACGACGAAGCTGATCCACGGCCGTTCGAGGACGCTCCGGAGCGGCTCGTTCGCCCACTGACGGAGTTCCCGCAGGCGGTCGTAGGCGGCGAGGCGTTCGGCGTTTCGGCGCCACGCTGCGTCGTCGACGGCGTCGATGGCCGTTCCGCCGTCGGATCGAGCGACGGCCGTCGCGTCGCCGCTTCCACTTCGGCCGGGCACGTCTATCGCGCTCGCGGCGTCGCGGCTCACGTCCGTCAGCGCCGTCTCGTGCTGGGTCAGGCTGTCGATGTAGACGACGAAGCCGGCGCTGGCGAGCGGGATGCCGAGGTAGCCGACGACGCGGACGATGGTGATGGTGTCCTCGATGACCAGCCCGATGACGACGAGGACGGTGATGAAAAAGAGCGGACCGGCGACGAGGACGGTGACGTACACCTCCGCGAGCGTCGAGACGAGTTCGAGATACTGCTCCTGCTGGGCTTCCGCCTCCTCCTGATAGCGCTCGTACTGGTCGCGGAGGAACGACGAGAGGTTGCGTCCGCTCCCGAGCACGCTCGCGAGGTTGTCGGAGAACTCCCCCAGCCCCTCGCTGGGCGTCCGGTCGGCGGTCCGTCGGATCGCGGTCAGGATGTCCGTCGAGAACGTGTTCATGTCGCGGACGGCGACGCCGACTTCGCGGGCGGCCTCGCCGTAGATGTCCTCGTTGCGGGCGAGCGTGTCGAGGACTTTCGGGAACGGCATCCCACTCCGAGAGAGCGCGTAGACGAACGCGATGGTCCGCGGGAGCGTCGCCTCGATTTCGCTCGCCCGGGCGTTCGCCAACTGGTCGAGGTACGCCCACCGCGCCCAGTACGCGCCGAGCGCGAGCGTCGTCCCCACCGTCGCGCCGAAGAAGAGAAAGAGGACGAACAGGCCGAGCAGGGTCAGATCCTGCAGGCGGGTGAGCCCGGCGAGAAAGGAGAGTGCCGGGGGGACGACGTCGAGGATCGACGCCCGGCTGATGGAGAAGAGATCGACCAGCCACGTCGCGACGTAGACGCCGAGGATGGCGCCGATGATGCCCGCGATACCGCTTACCAGCAGGGTCCGTGAGGCGAACACGCGGTGTGTCGTGCCGATGTGGGTCGCCCGCAGGCGCTCCCGTTGCCACCCCCGGCGTGGGCTCCGCTCGACGTAGTCGCCGAAGATGGGGACGGCGAGTCGCGAGACGAACAGATTCGCACGCCGGCTAATCGGGGTGAGGAGAACCGGTAAGGCGAGGACGACGACCAGCAGCAGGGGGAGCAGGGGTCCGATCACGGTCCGGCCCCGTCGTCGACGGCGTCGATGCGTTCGAGGACGCGCTCCGGATCGGCGTAGTACTCGTTGACGAGGGCGGTGAACTGCCGGTAGTCGGTGATGCCGCGGTCCTGCAGGGTCGTCAGGAACCGCCGTCGGTTCCGGAGTTCCTCCAGCAACTCGGTGCGCGTCCAGCCGCGGTCGTCCTGAATCTCGTCGAGGAGCGAACTGTCCTGCCGGTCGAAGGTGTCGGTGTCGGCGTCCCAAGTGAAGGCGTGGGAGTAGTCGAGTTCGCCCGTCCGCTGGTCGATGCCGCCGATTTCGCTGATGGCGCTACTGCGGCGCACCCGTTCGCCGTCGAGGCGGGTGAGCCGCTGGATCGAGAGGAGGTCGAGCGACTGGATCATCGCCCGCGGCACGTTGATCGGTTCGTTCTCCAGTCGGTTGATCACCGTCTCGATGCTGTCGGCGTGCATCGTCGAGAAGGTGGTGTGGCCGGTGTTCATCGCCTGAAAGAGCGTCACGGCCTCGTCGCCGCGCACCTCGCCGACGATGATGTACTCCGGGCGGTGGCGGAGTGCCGACCGCAACAGGTCGTACATGTCGATGTCGGCACCTTCGTGCAGCCGCTCGCGCGTGACGCTGGAGAGCCAGTTGTCGTGGTAGAGCGAGAGTTCGCGGGTGTCCTCGATGGAGAGGACTTTCGACCGTGGGGGGATGAACATCGACACCGCGTTCATCGAGGTGGTCTTTCCGGACGCCGTCCCGCCCGCGAAGATGAGGGATTTGTTGTGTTCGATGGCGAGCCACAGGTACGCCATCTGCTCGACGTCGAACGTGCCGTAGTCGATGAGGTCGATTGGCGTGAAGGGTTCGTCGGCGTACTGGCGGATGGTGAAGGCCGACCCGCGTGGCGTCACCTCCTCGCCGAGAGCGAGTTCGATTCGGGAGCCGTCGGGCAGAGTCGTCCCGACGACCGGGTCGCCGACGCTGATGTGCCGCCCCGACTGCTGGGCCAGCCGGACGACGTAGTTGTCGAGTTCCTCCGGATCCTCGAAGACGATGTTCGTCTCGACGTCGGTGTACTCGTCGTGGTAGACGAAGATGGGGAGGTCGTAGCCGTCACACGACACGTCCTCGATGTGGGGGTCGTGCATCAGGGGGTCGATCCGACCGAACCCGCGAAAGCCCCGGAGCAGATAGTAGAGGAGTTTGTGGAAGGTGTGCATGTCCACGTCGACGCCGTACTCCTCCAGTAGCGATTCGAGTTCGGTCGAGAGCACGGACTCGTCGGCCGGCCCGTCGTCGTCGCGGTAGAGCAATGGGTCACGGATGTCCGAAAGCACCCGGTCGCGGAGCGTCTCCTCGAAGGGGTTCAGATCGGGTTCGACGGCGTGGTAGCGGTTCTTGCTCTCCTCTAAGTCGTGCGTGATGACGACGTAGGCGAACGGGGCGTTCACCCAGTAGCGGTCGAGTTCCTCGTGGCCCGGCGGACAGTCGAAGGAGGCGAGCGGGCCGTCCTCGCCCGGGTGGAACGGGCGCACGTCGAGGGCCGACCCCCGGAGCATCTCGTAGGTTCGGACGAGCCGTCGGCGGAGGCCGTCGAACGTCCCCTCGGTCCCCGACGCGGCGTCCTCTGACATCGTTCGTCGGCGCTATGCGAGGCGCTAACTTAAACGTGCGCCCGAGGTGATCGCTCTCGATAATCGGGTGGGCGTCGGCGACGCGCGAATAGGCCCACAAGTTAAAGGCTCGGCATCGACAGCGCCCCCGATGATGGCGTATTCTGCTCCCGACGTCGTCCCGGTCGACGAATTTCCGCCGGGTACGTCGATTCTGCTCTCCGGCCCGCCGCTCACGCGCAAGCGCGAACTCATGACTCGACTCCTCGGTGGCGACGAGGACGAGGGATCGATCATGGTCACGACGAAGATGGGTGCGGGAAAACTGCTGGAACTGTACCGCGAGTTGAACGGCCACCGGCCGGCCGACCGCCTCGATGTCGTCGACTGCGTCACCAAAGAGCGGGGCATCGGGACAGTGCGTGAGACCGAAACGACCTCGTATCTCTCCTCGTCGCGGGACCTAACCGGACTCAGTATCGAACTCTCCGGACTCTTTCAGGGGTACCACCGGGGCGGGACGCCGATGCGCTTCGGCGTCCACTCGCTGTCGACGTTTCTGATGTATCACAACCTCCCGCGGGTCTACCGGATCGTACACGTCCTGAGCGGGCAAGTCGAGAGCGCCGACGGGCTCGGGGTGTTCGTCGTCGACTCCCCGACCGACCGGGAGCTCGGCCTGTTGAGTCAGTTGATCGACGGGGTGATCGAAACCCGGGAGACGGAGGCGGGCTGTGAACTCCGCCTCCGGGGCTTGGGCGGGCGGGCGGCAGGGTGGCGGGCCTACTGACCGTCCACCCGGGCGAGCGCGTCGAGGCCAACGTCGCGGAGGGTGTCGAGCGAGGGCGCCATGTCGCTGTCGAACGTGACTGCGAGTCCCGTGAACTCGTCGACCGGGAAGTGGAGGACCACCGCGTGTTCGAACTGACGGACGACGGCGTTCATGTCACCGTACAGTCGGAACTGCTCCTGTGCCGGTGGGTCGCCGAGCCCGTCGACCACGAGCTGTTTGACTTTCTCCTCTAATTCCTCCGGCGTGTACATCTCGCTCACGTCGTCGCGGACGTAGACGACGTCGTGCCTTTCGCCTTCGTACCGGATCGCCAGTCTGAGGCCGTCGGGCGAGATCGTCCGATAGCGCTCGACGAGCGACTGGGCGGCGTCCTTCATGTCCCACGCGACGAGCGGTCGGAACTAATACCTTTGTCCGCAGTGCCGGCCTGCGGTAACTCGATCCGAATCCGGTTGCCACGGGGCTCGTTCTCGTGGAAGGTCAGGGTTCCCGCCGAGCGGGTGACGATCCAGTAGACCAGCCACAGGCCGAGACCGCTGCCGTGGAACAGTGGGTCGATCTGCCGGCCCTGCACCAGTATCTGGCGCTCCATCTCCGGAATTTTCGGGCCGTCGTCTGCCACCTCGATTCGGACCCGGCCGTCGTCGACGCGCACGGTGACCGTGACCTCGGGGGCCGACTGGTCGCTGTGGACGACGGCGTTCGTGAGGAGTTCTTCGATGGCCGTCTCCATCTGTGGCATCGCGACCACGTCGGTGTCGGGCGCGTCGACCGTGATCGTCGCCTCCGGGTGGGCGTTTCGGACCACTGTGACGGGACGGTCGAGGAGAGTGCTAACCGGGAGCGCCACCCGATCCGGATTCTCCACGAGGATGTCTACGATCTGGCGCTCCTGATCGCCGAGTTTCAGGAGCCGTTCGCACCGTTCGACGATCTGGTCGATATCCGTGGCGAGTTCATCGCCCACCTCGGCGCGGATCGTCTGTGCCCGCCCCCGAATCACGCTCATCTCGTTGCGGAGGTTGTGGCGCAGGACGCGACCGAGCACTTGGAGGTGTCGCTCGCGCTCCTTGCGCTCGGTAATGTCGATCTGGACGGCGACGAACCCCTCGATTTCGTCGCCGTCGCCGTCGGTGATCGGGGCGATGGTCTGTTTGGCGTGGTACAGGTCGCCGTCCGCCCGACGGTTGACGATCTCTTCCTCCCAGCTCTCGCCGGCGAGGATCGTCGCCCACAGGTTCTCGAAGTACTCCTCGGGCATCTCGCCGGAGTCGAGGAGACGCGGCGTCTCACCGATGGCGTCCGACCGGTCGTACCCCGTGATCTCCGCAAACGCGGGGTTGACGTACTCGATTTCGCCGTCGGTGTCGGTGATGAAGACGGCGTTGCCGGCGGATTCGACCGCGCGTCTGAACCGGCGTAGCGCCTGTTCGCGGCGCTCGATCCGGGTGAGATACTGGTCCAGCGTGTGGCTCAGGTCGTTGAACCTGTCGCCGATCCGTTCCCACTCCTCGGCCCCACCGACGTCGATGGTCGTCCCGTACTCTCCGGCTTCGAGCGCGTCGAAGCCGTCGAGGAGCGGGTCGATCTGCTGGAGGTTCCGACGGTAGTTCCACCAGCCCCCGGCGCCGATAGAGCAGAGGACGACGATGAGCGTGCCGAACTGGAGGGTCGTCGTCCGCTGGATGGTCGACCGGATCACCGACCGACTCTCGCGGACGCTCACCGTCCACCCCGTCTCCTGTAGCGTGGCGTTCGCGACGGTGAGGTCCGTCTCGGGCGTCGGCGCGCTGTGGTAGATGACGGTCCCGTCGTGGGCGCGGATGGTCACACCCTTCGTCTCGCCGAGCGACGCCGCGACGGACTCGAAGATCACGCCGTCGGAGAGGTGGAAGGCGCCGTTGAGCGTGCCGACGATCCGCCCATCTCGTCGGATCGGTGCGCTGATCGTGATGACGTAGTTGCCCGATTCGGCTTCGACGGGGGCGCTCACGTACGTCTCGCCCCGCATCGCCCGGCGGTGGTAGGTCCGCTCGCTGAAGTCTTGGCCGGTCAGATTCCGACGGCGCTCCGCGGGGAGGCCGGCGGCGATGTTCGTCATCGTCCCGTTGGCGGCGATGACGGACGCCCCGGCGAACGCCGTCTCGTCGACGAAGGTGACGAGTGCGGCCCGTTGGCTGGTGCTCCCGTGCCGTGCCACCGCCGGCGCCGTCGTCCAGAGTTCGACGGTCTGCTGGTGTCCCGCGAGTCGGGCGTCGAGTTCCGACCGCACCTGATCGGCCGTGTGGCCCACCTCCGACTCGTGGCGGTCCGCCACCGTCCCCTTGTAGAGCTGGAAGCCGGCGAGGATGGAACCGGAGAGGACGACGGCGACGGCGACCAGTCCGAGGAGGAAGAGCTGGCGCGTGTTCATCCGTCGGTCGCAGCCGGGCGCTCGACATCGACCGAAGTAGTCCAGTAACTCGTCACAGCCTCACTCGGCAGTCGGAGACGTTTGTGTTTGACGCCTCTTCTCACCGAGTTGTATTCGTCCGATAGAGGCGCTGAATGCGCCAATATCTTCCGTCCGAGTTAGACGAGCAACTGCACGTCCGAGTCGGACATGTGCTGGAGCGCCGTCGCGGCGCCGACGCCGGCGGTGACGCCGTCGTAGAAGTCGTTCTCGTCGTAGTCCATCAGATCCATCGTCATCTGACAGGCCTGCAGGTCGACGCCCTGATCGAGCGACAGTTCGATCAGCTCTTCGATGGACGCCGTCCCGTTGTCGGCGATGCGTTTCTCCATCATCTTGGTCGCCAGCCGGTCCATGCCGGGGAGCGCCGCGAGGGCGTTGGGCATGGGCATGTTCGGGTTCCCGACTGCCGACAGCTTCAGCGACCGCGATTTCTTCTCGTGGAGCACGTCGAGCCCCCAGAAGGTGTAGAACACGACCACGTCCCAGCCGAACGCGGCGGCCGTGCTCGCGAGAATCAGGGGTGGGTACGCCATGTCGAACGACCCCTGCGTCGCGATGATCGTCATCTTCTTGGGGCCGTCGTCGTCGGCCGCGGCTTCGAGGCTCTCTACCCGGTCGCGCAACGTCTCGACCTGTTCCTGTAGCGCCTCGCGAGTGGGCTCGTCGCCCGCCGTCGGTGCGCTGTCGGCGCTCATTCGTCCGTCTTCCGCAGGTAGTGTTTGTACACGTCGCCGCCGTCGACCTGATCGAGTAGTTCGACGCCGTCGGTGCTCGTTGCCCAGCCGTCGATGTCGCTCATACTGCCGGAGTCCGTCGCCAGCACTTCGAGTACGTCACCCACGTCGAGGTCGCCGACGGCCTCGCTCGTCTTGATGACTGGCATCGGACACGATGCCCCCTTCACGTCGAGTGTCTCCGTGATGTCGAATTCGGTGTTCATGGTGGTCTACTCCGTGGAATGTATTGGAGCTATCGCACAATATCCACTCCGAGGTTAAAAGAATAGCGATTCTTGTGAAATACTCGAACTAGCGAGTAGGTGATCGAATGTTACTGCGCGTATGCGGCGCAAAAACGCCGATACTCGATAGGTAGTATTGCATATATCGGGAATTACTATACAAACATTTATGTGCGTCGCTCGGGTAGGATGGGGTGACACATGGATCCTGACGACTTCCCGACTCTGGACGTCGACGTGGAGACAGTCGACCCGGAGACGCTGTACGGACGCATCGAGGACGGCGAGGAGGTCACGCTCCTCGACGTGCGCATGACGTCGGAGTACGACGAGTGGCACATCGGGGGCGAGGATGTCGAGTCGATCAACGTCCCGTACTTCGAGTTCCTCGAGGGCGACGTCGACGACGAGACGCTCGATCAGATCCTCGACGACCGGCCGGTCACGGTCGTCTGTGCGAAAGGTGGTGCCAGCCAGTTCGTCGGCGGCAAACTCGCCGAGCGAGGCTACGACGTCGCCAGTCTAGACGGTGGGATGAACGCTTGGGCACGCATCTACGAGGCCGTCGAGGTGACCGGCTACGACGGCGACGGGACGCTCTGGCAGTACCAGCGGCCCTCCTCGGGCTGTCTCGGCTACCTCCTCGTCGACGGCGACGAGGCGGTCGTGATCGACCCGCTGCGCGCCTTCACGGACCGCTACCTCGACGACGCCGAGGCGCAAGGCGCGAATCTCGTCTACGCCCTCGATACGCACATCCACGCGGACCACATCTCGGGCGTCCGCGAACTCGCGGACGCGGGCGTCGAGGGCGTCGTCCCCGCGGCCGCCGCCGACCGCGGCGTGACTTACACCGACGAGGTGACCCTCGCCAACGACGGCGACCAGTTCCCGGTCGGCGACGCGACCATCGAGGCCGTCTACACGCCCGGCCACACGACGGGCATGACCTCGTATCTCGTCGACGACTCGTTCCTCGCCACCGGCGACGGCCTGTTCGTCGAGAGCGTCGCCCGGCCGGACCTCGAAGACGGTGCCGACGGGGCGCCCGACGCCGCGCGGATGCTCTACGAGTCGCTGCAGGAGCGCGTGCTCACGCTCCCCGACGACACGCTCGTCGGCGGGGCCCACGCTAGCGACGCCGCCGTACCCGCGGACGACGGCACCTACACCGCGCCGCTCGGTGAGTTGGTCGAGCGGATGGACGCGCTCACGATGGACGAGGACGAATTCGTCGACCTGATCCTCTCGGACATGCCGCCGCGGCCGGCGAACTACGAGGAGATCATCGCCACGAACCTCGGCCAGAACGTCGTCGACGACGAGGACGCGTTCGAACTCGAACTCGGCCCGAACAACTGCGCGGCGAGTCAGGGCTCGCTCGCCGATGACTGATGCCGGGTGATCTCGTCTCGCTGACGCTGGTGGCCGACCCCTTCCCGAACGGAGTCGCCCGATACGCCATCGGCGGCCTCCTCGTCGGCCTCGGAGCCGCGGTCATCTACCTCGGTACCGGAATCAGCGCCGGCGCGAGCACGTTCCTCGAATCGACGCTGTCGTACGTCTCCGGGGCGTCTCGGTTCCAGCGGTACGTCGCCTCGCGCGACTGGCGTCTCGTCTTCACGTTCGGCATCGTCCTCGGGGCTAGTGTCTACGCCGTCGTCTTCCAAGGCGGACCGTGGTCGACCGACGTGGCGTGGTGGCGACTCCTGCTCGGGGGGCTCTTCGTCGGCGTCGGCACCCGCATCGGCAAGGGGTGTACGTCGGGCCACGGCATCTGTGGCGTCGGCTCGGCGTCGCGTACGTCCATCGCGGGCGTCGTCACGTTCCTGCTCGTCGCCATCGGCACGGCACAACTGGTCGCGGCGCTGGGGGTGACGCCGTAATGGCGGACCGTCATCCGCTCTTCATGCCGCTCGTGCTCGTCGGCGGCCTCGTGTTCGGGTTCGGCCTCGCGTACGGCCACATGGCACGCCCCGAAGTCGTGCTGAACTTCCTCCAGTTCGAGGACTTCGGCCTCCTCTTCGTCATGTTCGGCGGCGCGGGCGTCACCGGTCTCGCGTACTTCCTCGGCCCGCGACTGCTGGGCCGAGCGCCGCTCACCGGCGACTCGTTCGAGCGACGCCTGAAACCCTTCGACCGCAACGTCCTCGTCGGCGGTGCCATCTTCGGCGTCGGCTGGGGCCTCTCGGGCGTCTGTCCCGGGGCCGCCTACGCCAGTCTCGGCGTCGGAAACGTCGCCATCCTCTGGGCTATCGGCGGCATGTTCCTCGGCGCGTACCTGCAGGGTCGCTGGCGGAGTCGAACGACGGCCCCCGACGCGGCGACCACCGGTGCCGACTGAGGGGACAGATAGAATTGCACGATATTCCCAAAAGCGTTAATATGCTCTCGCCGACTACTGCTGTTGTGCAGAATAGTATGAGATTCACACGACTGTCTGATGGGGTGAGCGTCGGCCGATGATCGACGTCGCGCCCGACACCGCACGGGCCGTCCTCCTCGTCGGGGCCGTGCTGGGTGAGTCGATTGCCCTCTACGTCGGCTACGGGGCAGTAACCGCAGCCGTCGGCGAGAGCGTGCGCCGCGCGCTCGGAGGTGAGTGACTGATGGAACCGACGATGCTCGTGCTCTTCGTCGTCTTCGGCCTCCTCATCGGCATCCTCTTCGGCTTCTTCGGCATGGGCGGGTCCTTTCTCGTCACGCCCGCGCTCCTCGTCATGGGGTATCCCTCCCGTGTCGCCGTCGGGAGCGGCCTCGCCTTCGTCTTCGGGACGAGCGTGATCGGCGCGCTCAGACACCGCGACCACGGCCAAGTCGACTACAAACTCGCCGCGATCATGATCGTCGCCATGACCGTCGGCATCGAAGTCGGCAAGCGCGTCGTCGACTCCCTCCACGCGGCGGGGTCGGCCGATCTCGTCATCAGCGTCACGTACGTTGGCCTGCTGGCCGCCGTCGGCCTCGTGACGCTCCGCGACGCGCGGTCGTCGGGCGGATCGGGGGTCGACCTCTCCGAGCGCGTGCAGGCGCTGGAGATTCCGCCCATGGTCACGCTCCGGGGCGACGTGCGCGTCTCGGGGCTGCTCATCGTCGCCCTCGGCTTGGTCGTCGGCATCCTCTCGGGGTTCCTCGGCGTCGGCGGCGGATTCCTCCTCATGCCCGCGATGATGTACGGGCTCGGCGTCCCCGCCGCCATCGCCGTCGGCACCGACATCCTCCAGATCACGCTCTCCGGGGCGTACGGCGCCTTCGTCTACGCGAAAGACGGACTGGTCGCCCTCCCCGTCGTCGCGACGCTCCTGCTCGGGAGCGCGCTCGGTGCCCGCATCGGTGCCGGCGCCACCAGCCTCGTCGACGACGACGAGATAAAGGGCTACTTCGCGGCGATGCTCCTCGCGGGCAGCCTCGCCGTCGCGGCGAAACGGATCGGCGCCGTGTACGGCATCGATGCGCTGGCGACCGTCTCCGTCGCACTCATCTTCGGCGCGACGGTGCTCGTCAGCGGGGCGGTCGTCCTCGCGGCCGTCTGCCGCCTCCGCGACGGTCGCGCCGACACGTGGTGCCGGCTGCTCACGTCGTAGTCGGCCCTCTGCGCGCGGTTGTGTAAAATTCACACAAGTCTTTTAACCCGGTAGGACCTACTTGGGAACGATACCAATGCCGGATTCGATGTCCGAACAACTCCAGCAAGATATGGAGTGTGAGGGGCTCCTCGAGTGTTTCCACGGTCTCAAGCAGTTGGACCGGAAATGTTTCCAGGCGCTCGTCGGCGCCAGCGAACCGCTGACCGTCGACGAAATCGCTACCGCAGTCGACCGCGAACGGTCGACGGCCTACCGGGCCGTCCAGCGGCTGCTCCAGACGGGCTTCATCACCAAAGAACAGGTCAACTACGATCAGGGTGGCTACTACCACGTCTACTCGCCGACCGATCCCTCGAAGATCGCCGACGACATGCAGCGCATGCTCAACGACTGGTACGCCAAGATGGGACAGCTCATTCAGGAGTTCGAAGACAAGTACGAGGGCGCCGAGACGGCCCAGCCCGTGGAAGGCTGACCGACCCGACGCCCCACTAGTCCGCTGACGGCGTCGCCCCGGGGGGACGGACGAGGGTGACCAGCCAAAGGTTTAAATAACAGGTTCGCCACGACACTTATAATGGAACGTCCGAGCCGCCAACGCCAGCGGAGCCAAGAAACGGAACAGGAAGCGGACGAATCCGTCAACTGCCCCGAATGCGGGTCAGACAATATCGTCACGGACGCGGATCAGGGCGAACTCGTCTGTGACGACTGTGGATTGGTACTCGACGAACGGCAGATCGACCGCGGTCCGGAGTGGCGGGCGTTCAATCACTCCGAACGACAGAGCAAGTCCCGCGTCGGCGCGCCGATCACCGAGACGATGCACGACCGCGGGTTGACGACGACCATCGACTGGAAGGACAAGGACGCCTACGGTCGGTCGCTCTCCTCCGAGAAACGCTCCCAGATGCACCGCCTCCGAAAGTGGCAAGAGCGCATTCGGACCAAGGACGCGGGCGAGCGCAACCTCCAGTTCGCGCTCAGCGAAATCGACCGCATGGCCTCCGCGCTCGGCGTCCCGCGCTCCGTCCGCGAAGTCGCCTCGGTCATCTATCGGCGCGCGCTCAACGAGGACCTGATCCGCGGACGTTCCATCGAGGGCGTCGCCACCGCCGCCCTCTACGCCGCCTGCCGACAGGAGGGCATCCCCCGCTCGCTCGACGAAGTGGCCGAAGTCTCCCGGGTCCCGCAGAAGGAGATCGGCCGAACGTATCGCTACATCTCGCAGGAACTCGGTCTCGAACTCAAACCCGTCGACCCCAAGCAGTTCGTTCCCCGCTTCGCCTCCGCACTCGACCTCAGCGAGGAAGTGCAGGCCAAGGCGACGGAGATCATCGACGTGTCCGCCGAACAGGGCCTCCTCTCCGGCAAGTCGCCGACGGGCTTCGCCGCCGCGGCCATCTACGCCGCGTCCCTCCTCTGTAACGAGAAGAAGACCCAGCGCGAGGTGGCCGACGTGGCGCAGGTGACCGAAGTTACCATTCGTAACCGGTATCAGGAACAGATCGAAGCGATGGGCTTCCGCTAGGCCCGGACGAACACGACGACTTCTCGGTTCCAGAGCGACAGGCGGTACGTACTCGCCTCGTAGCCCTCCAGTTCCCCCGCTAGCGCCGAGCGCTGACTCGCGTCCGCGACGACCACCGGCGGGAGCGACTCCAGCCGCGCCAGTCCAGACGTGTCGCGCACGCCGCCCGTCTCCGCGCCCATCCGTTCGAGATACCACGGCAGCGGCAGTCGGTTCCCCCACGCGTCGCTCGCGGGCGGGGAGTCGGGGTCGTCGTCGTAGGTCGCCACGAACGTCGGCCCGTAGAAGAGCACGTCGACGCCCTCGTTGCCCGCGATGGCCGCCGACACGTCGGTCACGAAGGGATCGAGGTCGTCGGCCGGCTGGGCGTGATGCACCAGCGGATTCTCGGGTGTCGTCGGGCCGTAGGCCGTCCCCATCACCGCGACGCCGAGCTGTCCCGCCACCGCGAGCGCGATCAGCGCCGCCACCGCGACGCCCACCGCGTCGTCCCGGGACAGGGACGCGGCGGCGTAGCGGACGAGCAGCCCCACCGCCGCGGCCGCGGGGACCACCGCCGGGGCGACGGTGTGGACGCTCAGCCACGCCGCGCTCTCCTCGGTGATGATCGGGAAGACGAGCAGGGAGACGCCCGCCCAGTACGCGTGGAAGGCGACGACGGGACGGGTCTCGCCCCGGCCGTACCGGTCGACGAGGAACCCGACCGCCGCCAGTGCGAGGACGACGGCCGACGCCGCCAGCAGCGTCTCGACGTGGTCGCTCAGGTAGGGGAGCAACTGGTGTTCGCCGCCCTGTCGCCGCCCGACGACGCGCACGCCGTAGAACTTCCGGGCAGCGCCCACGAAGGCTGCCCCAATAGTTTCCAGTGACGGTTGGATCGAGCCGCCCGTCCGCGGTGCGTAGAAGTACAGGTGGACGAGCAGGAAGACGCCGACGGCGTTGAGCGCGGCGCGGGTGGACCCTCGGAGGCGCTCGACGGCCGTTTCGAGGTGCGTCCGGGCCTCACCGCCCGCGTCGACGAGGCGGCGCTGGTCGACGGTGAGCGCTGCAGCGGCCGCCCAGCAGACGAGGTAGCCGACGAAAAACGCCGACGTGGCGGCCGCGAGCGCGAGCACCGCGGCGCCGAGATAGCGGTAGCGGCGGGCTGTCGTCGCGTCGTCCGTCTCCAGCACGCGAACCACACAGCCGACGACGACGAGGCCGAACACGGCCAGCGGCAGGTCCCCCCGGAGGAATCGACTGTAGTAGAGGAGTGCGGGACTGATGGCGAGCAGGCCCGCCATGGCGACGGTTTCGGCGTCGTCCAGCCGGTAGCGTGGCGAGCCGGACGCCGTCCGGCGACGAAAGAGCAGAGCCGCGAGCGGCGACAGCCCGCCGATAGCGGCGACGACGGCCCGCGCCGTGGCGTCCGTCGCGCCGACGGTCCCGAGGACGTGCCGCTCGACGACGTAGAGGAACGGCCCACCGGCGACGGGTCGGTACTCGAAGGTGCCGGTGTCGAGGAATCGGAGGCTCCAGTAGCCGACGCGGGCCTCGTCCCAGTGGAAGGGGCGGGCGCCGAGGCCGACGAAACGCGCGGCGAGAGCGAGGACGGTGAGGGCGACGACGGCGAGGGCGACGCGGTCCACACCCCGGCCGTCGGACGGATCGGCCGCTGACATACCGGCCCATCCGCCGGCGCCCCGGTGAAGCTTTCGATACCCGTCACCGACCGATACAAATCGGTGGGCGTCGGATGGCCGGTATGGATCTGTTCGGCACCGCGGGCATCCGCGGGAGCGTGCGCACCGAGGTGACGCCGGAACTCGCGGTGGCAGTGGGGCGGGCGGTCGGGGGCGAGGCGGTGGGCGGGCCGTCGACTGCGTCTCGGGAACACGAGGTGGTCGTCGGCCGCGACGGCCGGACGACGGGCGGGGCGCTCGCCGCCGCCGTCGAGGCCGGCGTCCGGTCCGGCGGCGCCGATGTCCGCCGACTCGGCGTCGTGCCCACGCCCGCGCTGGCGTTCGCCTCGCGGGGCCGACACGGCGTGATGCTCACCGCCTCGCACAACCCGCCCGGCGACAACGGTATCAAATGCTTCGTCGACGGCGTCGAGTACGACCGGGGGCGGGAGCGCGTGATCGAGGAGCGGGTGGCGGCCGACCCCGACGCCGACTCGGACGCCGCACCCGCCGCGTGGGACGCGTGGGGTGACGGCCACGACGACGCGGTGCTCGACGCCTACCGCGCCGCCGTCGCCGACTACGCGCGGGAATATGGTGCGCCGCTCGACGGCCTCGCCGTCGCCGTCGACTGCGGCAACGGCGTCGGCGCGCTCGCCACCCCCGCGGTCCTCCGCGAGCTGGGCGCACGCGTCGAGACGCTGGAGGCCAACGTCGACGGCCACTTCCCCGGCCGCGAGAGCAAGCCGACGCCCGAATCGCTCGCCACGCTCCGGCGGTTCGTCGCCGACGGCGACTTCGCTTTCGGGGTCGGGCACGACGGCGACGCCGACCGGATCGTAATCGTCGACGGCGGCGGTGACGTGGTCCACGAGGACACGGTGCTCGCCATCCTCGCCGAGCGGTACGTCCACGCGAGCGACGCGGCGGACCCGGTGGTGGTGACGACGCCCAACGCCTCCGCCCGCATCGACGAGCGTGTGACCGAGGCGGGCGGCCGCGTCGAGCGCGTCCGCCTCGGCGCTCTCCACGAGGGAGTCGCGCGGGTTCGGCGGCGCGAGGACGGTGGGACGGTCGTCTTCGCGGCCGAACCGTGGAAGCATATCCACCCCGGGTTCGGGGGGTGGATCGACGCCGTCGCCAGCGCGGCCGTCTTCGCCCGCCACGTCGCCGCGGAGGGCCTCGACGGCCTCCGCGCGCCCGTTACCGAGCAGCCCTACCGAAAGGTGAGCGTCCCCTGCCCCGACGCGGCGAAGGCGGGCGCGATGGAGCGCCTGCGGACGACGCTCCCCGAGGCGTTCCCCGAGGGGAGCGTCGACACCGCTCACGGGGTTCGGTTGGAACGCCCGGACGGCTCGTGGCTGCTCGTTCGGCCAAGCGGGACGGAGCCGTACGTCCGCCTGTACGCCGAGAGCGAGAACGTTGACGCCCTCGTGGCGTCGGCGCGGGAGGTCATCGAGCGAGCGGTCGAATCGGCGTCGTGACGGGACGCTTCGCGGCCCACACGACTTCCGTCGGCGTGCGCCCGACGAAACGGGAATAAAGAGTTTTCCCACCGCGGGAGCGACACCCTGTCAATGACTACCCACGAGTACGACGTCGTCGTCGTCGGGGCGGGGACCGCCGGCTGTTACGCGGCGGCCACGGCCGCCCGCGCCGGCCTCGACGTCGTCGTCGTCGAGCGGAAAGACGAGTCGGAGGCGGGCCACATCGCGTGTGGCGACGCGCTGAAAGGCGCCGACGCCTTCCCCGACGCCATCCCCAAGTCACAGATCGAGTCCTCGTTCACCAACACCGGCGTCGACCACGGCCGGTTCGAGCTCCCCCAGCACGACACCGTGCTCGACATTCCCGTGCCGGGCGAACTCGCCGTCATCGACCGCTGGGAGTACGGCCGCCGCATCATCGAGGGCGCGTCCAACGCCGGCGCCGAGTTCCACTACGACACGGTCGTACAGGACGTGTTGCAGGACGGCGCCCGCGTCACCGGCGTCCGCGGCATCCGGAAGGGCGACCCCGTCACCTACGAGGCGGACGTGACCGTCGACGCCGCTGGCGCCCTCTCCATCCTGCAGGACAAGGCCGACTTCGAGGCCACCACCTTCGACACCAACGTCTCCTACTCCCAGTTCTGCTCCGCGTACCGCGAAATCGTCGAGGTGCCCGAGGAAGTCGAGTGGGACGACGCCCTCGTGTTCAAGCCCACCCAGCGCGCCGCGGGCTACCTCTGGTACTTCCCGCGGACGAGCACGACCATCAACGCCGGCCTCGGCTTCCAGATGACCGAGGAGCCGATGAAACTGGTGCAGGACCTCCGCAACGACCTGCAGAACCGACCGGAGTTCCGGGGCGCGGAGGTGAAAGACAAACTCGGCGCCGCGCTCCCCACCCGTCGCCCGTACGATTCGGCCGTCGCACCGGGCTTCGTCGCCGTCGGGGACGCCGCGGGCCACGTCAACCCGACCACCGGCGGCGGCATCGCCGGCGCCGCCTACGCCGGCACCTACGCCGCCGAGGCAATCGTCGACGCCGTCTCCGACGGAGGGCCGACCGAAGCGGCGCTCTGGGAGTACAACGAGCGCGTCATGGACCACTTCGGCGGCCGCTACGCCGGCCTCGACGTGTACAACGTCCTCTCGACCGCCGTCGATGTCGACGACCTGATGGGTCTGCTTGCGTCGCTCCCCGGCGAGAAACTGGCCGAGGCGCTCTACTCCGGGTCCACTTCGATGGGGCTGGGGCTGAAGATCAAGAGCGCGATCAAGAGCTTCGGCTACTGGGGGACGATCCTGAACTTCTACCGGACGAAGCAGCTCGCCGAGGAACTGATCGACCGCTACGACGCGTATCCGAGCCACCCCGACGACCTCGCGGCGTGGCAGACCGACCGCGACGACCTGATGGAACGGGTGTACGAGACGACGGGCGCCGAGCCGAAGTACTGACTACACCGCCTCCCGCCCCAACCGCTCGATAGTCCCACTGAACACGTCGATAGCGATACGAATCGTCTCCTCGTCCACGTCGAAGGTGGGGGAGTGGTGGCCGCCGGGGTGGTCGGTGCCGACACAGACGAAGGAGGCGAGGCCGCCCCGGTCCTGTACGTGTTGCATGAGGTAGGTGGCGTCCTCGCTGCCCCCCAAGTCGTCGCTGTCGAGGATGGAGTCGACGCCCGCGGTCCCTTCGGCCACCTCGGCGACGAGGCCGGCGAGTTCGTCGTCGCTCTCGCCGCCCGGCGCGCGGCCACCGTACTCCACCTCCACCTCGCAGTCGTGCATCTCGGCGGCCGACCGGAGGATACGCTGGGCGTGGTCGTCCATGTAGTCCCGCAACTCGGTCGTCTCGCCGCGCACCTCACCCTCGATGAATGCGTCCTCGGGGATGATGTTCGAGGCGGTGCCGCCGCCGACGAGGCCGGCGTTCACGCGGGTGGCGCCTTCGTCGTGGCGCGGGATGGAGTAGAGGTTCTGGACGGCCGTCGCCATCGCCTGCACCGCGTTCCGGCCGCGTTCGGGGTGGCCACCGGCGTGGGCGGAGGCACCCGAAAAGTCGGCGCGGAAGTGTTGCTGTGCGAGGAAGCCGTCGACGCCCGCCACCACCTCGCCGGTGGGGTGGTCGAGACCGACGTGGAGCGCGAGGAGGTAGTCCACGTCGTCCAGATGCCCGCCCCGAGACATCGGTTCGCCGCCCGAGACGATCTCCTCGCTGGGCTGGAAGAACACTTTGAGCGTCCCCGAGAAGTCGCTCTCGGCGATGGCGTCGACGACGCCGACCCCGACGGTGGCGTGGGCGTCGTGGCCGCAGGCGTGCATGAAGCCCTCGTTCTCGGAGCGGAAGCCCTCGCGTGCGGGTTCGTGGTCCGCGTCGTCGGCCTCCGTGATCGGGAGGGCGTCGATGTCGACCCGGAGGCCGACGGTCGGTCCCTCACCCTTCCGGAGGACGGCGACGAGGCCGGTGTAGCCGCCGGCGAGGCGGTCGACCACGTCCTCGCGGGCGCCGGCATCGACTGCCCGCCGCGCCCACTCGTCGAGTTCGTCGTCGTCGGGGACCCCCCGGCGGTCCTCGGCTAGCACCTCCGGCCCGACGTAGAGTTCGTCGAGCGGTCGCGTCTCCAGTACGTCGACGAGGCGGGCGGTGGTGTAGAACTCCCGCCACGCGGGTTCGGGGTGGCGGTGGAGGTCGCGTCGCAGGTCGATCAGGTCGTCGTTCATGCCCCACCAACGGGCGGCGGGTGGCATAAGTTGTCGCCCCCGCGAGCGCGTTCCGCGTCATTTTACTCGGTCCGCGGAGGATCTGCGACTGGCATGAGCCAACCCGACCTCCCTGACGACCCGTCCGACGCTTCCGGCGTCGAGTTCTACGGTGGGCGGGGGATGAGCGCCCTCCCCCTCGCGATATTCATCGTGTGGGCCATCGTCCAGAGCGGCCTGCTAGGCATCGGCGATACCTCCGGCCTCGTCATCGGCATGCTCGTCGGCCTGATCGTCGGCATGCTGTTCGTGAAAGGCAACTGGAAGACCTACGCCGACGTGATCTTCGACGGCATGACCCAGCGCGTGGCGGCGACGGCCGTCGTCGCGTGGCTCTGGGCGGGGATGTTCGCCGACACCATTCAGGCCGGCGGCTTCGTCGACGGCCTCGTGTGGGCGTCGGGCGCCGCCAACGTGGGCGCGGCGCTCTTCCCGGCGCTCACCTTCGTCTTCGCCGCCTTGCTGGCGACGGGTATCGGCACCGGCTACGGCACCGCCGTCGCCTTCACCAGCCTCGTCTTCCCCGCAGGCGTCCTGCTGGGTGCCGATCCCGTCCTCCTGTTCGGCGCCATCCTCTCCGGCGCCGTCTTCGGCGACAACCTCGCGCCCGTCTCCGACACGACCATCGTGAGCGCGGTGACACAGGACGCCGACATCGGCGGCGTCGTCGCCTCGCGATTCAAGTACGCCCTCGTCGCCGCAGTGCTGGCGCTGGCGAGTTACGTCGTCGCCGGGCAGGCGATGGCTGGCGAACCACTCGACGTGGGCGCGACGGCCGGCGCCGGCGCCGGTCCGCTCGGCCTCGTTCACCTGCTCTCTATCGTCGTCGTCATCGGCACCGCGATTCAGGGCCGGCACATCATCGAGGCCATCTCGTGGGGACTGCTCGTCTCCGTCGCGCTGAACCTCGTGCTCGGCCTCGCGCCGGCGTCGGCGATGCTCGTCTTCCGCTCTACCGCGGAGTCGGGCATCGCGGCGACGCTCGACGGCCTGCCGGTCCTCGGCGCCGTCGTCGAGGTGTCGCCCGACGCCTCCAGCGCGGTCGGTGGCAGCCTCTACACCGGCGCGCTCGGCTTCTTCCCGCTGATCGTCCTCGTCCTCCTGATCGTCGGCGCGGCGCAGGTGATGCGCGCCGGCGGCGGTTTCGCCGCCATCGAGGAGTGGCTGCTGGAGAACGTCGCGACGACCGTCCGCCGCGCGGAGACGACGATGGTCATCGGCACCGCCATCGTCAACGCGACGATCACGATCAACACGGCGGCCGAAATCGCCATCGCACCCTTCATCCGCACGCTCGGCCAGCGGTTCAACATCAACGGCTACCGCCGCGCCAACATCCTCGACGCCAACACGTCCGCGCTCGGGTACATCTTCCCGTGGGGCGGCGGCGTCCTCGCGGGCTACGCGGCGATGATCCAGCTCCCCCAGCAGTTCGACTGGTTCACCGAGGCGATGCTCGCCAACCCCGCCGCGGTGTGGCCCTACGTCTTCCACGGCTGGTTCCTCGTCGCCGTCTTCCTC
>Ga0207757_100054_pt1 | contig 93197 bp, 86 predicted proteins | sample A23P3SouthBayCA_2_FD_187752 | JGI IMG/M metagenome (GOLD analysis project Ga0207757, IMG submission 187752) | Aerobic enrichment media microbial communities from Eden Landing Ponds, California, USA - A23 P3 (2) (SPAdes) | ecosystem: Environmental > Aquatic > Marine > Unclassified | place... | reverse complement strand
TTCCCGCCGATGACTGAGGGGCCGCCGTCGAGTCTGGCTCTACTCGCCCTGGAAGTCGGCCCCGCCCTCGCCGAGGAAGGCGTCCAGTCCCCGCGAGAAGTCCTCGGTGGCGGTGAGCCCGGCGATGGTCTCAGCCTCGGTCGCGAGCTGCTCGTCCAGCGACCGGTCCAGCGACGAGCGCAGGAGGCCCTTCGTCGCGGCGTGGGCCAGCGTCGGTCCCTCGGCCAGCCGCGCGGCCTCCGCGGCCAGCCGCTCCTCGAACTCGTCGTCGGGGACCGCCTCGGTTGCGAGACCGATGTCGGCGGCCTCCCCGGCGCCGACCGGTTCGTCGCGGAAGGCGATGCGCTGTGCCTCGCGGAGCCCCACGAGCCGCGGCAGGAAGTACGACGAGCCGCCGTCGGCCGAGAGCCCGATGCGGGGGTAGGCGAACTCGAACCGGGCCGACTCCGTAGCCAGTACCACGTCCCCGCAGATGGCCGGGCCGACGCCGCCACCGGCCGCGACGCCGTTGACGCCACAGACGACCGGCTTGGGTGCGCGGGCGAGCTGGCTCACCATCCCGTGCAGCGCGCCAGCGATGCGCCGGACCGTGGCCCCGTCGCTCCCGTCGCCGGAGAGCGCGGTGAGGTCGGCCCCCGTGTTGAACGCGCCGCCCGTCCCCGTCAGAACGATACACCGGACCGCGTCGTCCTCGACGAGGTCGATGGCGGCCCGCTGGAGTTCGTCGGCCGCCTGCTGGTCCATCGAGTTGTTCCGCTCCGGTCGGTCGAAGGTGATGCGGCCGACGGCGCCGTCGGCGGCGTGGGTCACGTCGACGTGTTCGGACGTCATGAGCGGGGCCACTCCCGGCTCCGATAAATGCCTGCGGGCGAACCAGGTGCGGGGAGAACCGGACGAGGAACGAACCAAGCGACAGGTATTCGCACGTCGCTGCCGCACCCCCATCGGATGCCGGTCGACCTCCCCGTCGCCTTCCTGCTCGCCGCCGGGGCGCTCGTTCTCGCCCCGGGGCCGGACACGTTCTACGTCCTCGACCGGGGGCTCGGCGACGGCCAGCGGGTCGGCCTGGCCGCCGCGGCCGGCGTCGCGACGGGCATCCTGGTCCACACGGCCGGCGTCACGCTCGGCCTGTCCGCGCTGTTGCGCGCGTCGCCGTCGGCCTACGAGGGACTGCGATACATCGGCGCGGCGTACCTGCTCGTGCTCGGTGGGTCGACACTCCGGCGTCTCGCTCGTGGAACGGGCGCCGCCATCGGCACCCGGGGAATCGCCGACGAGGATGAGGACGGGAGCAGCAGACCGTGGCCGACCGACGGCACCCCCGGGGCGTACCTCCAGGGGGTCGCGGTGAACGTCCTCAACCCGAAGGTCCTGGTGTTCTTCCTGGCGTTCCTGCCGCAGTTCGCCGGCCCCGACACGGTCGACCTGGCCGCGCACGGGGGATGGTACGCCGTCCTCACGATGACCTACCTCGGCGCCGTCGCGCTGTCTGCCCACCGCGCCCGGGGACTCCTGGCCGCCCGCCCGCGGGTCGCGATGGGCCTCCAGGCGGTGTCCGGACTCGTCCTGCTCGGGTTCGGTGCCGAACTGCTGCTGGTCGGTATCGCTTGACTAATCGTCGTCGTCCAGCTTCGTCCACTTCTTCTCGATCTCGGCGTTCCCGCGGACCATCGTGTCCCCTTCGACCCGGAAGCGGGTCTTCCGGAGTTCGATGCTCTTGATCTCGCCGACGGTGCCGCCGATATCGATCCTATCACCGGGCATGAAATCGGGGTCCCGGAGCAGGTAGACACCGGCGACGGCGTCGGCCAGCATCCCCGACAGCGCGTACGAGACGCCCAGCGCGAGGAAGCCGGTGGCCGTCCCGAGCGACGCCGCGATGGCGGTCAGTCCGACGATGGAGAGGAAGCTCAACCCGACGCCGAAGCAGAGGAAGACGAGCACGATGGTCGAGATGAACTGCCGGTAGACGCCCTGCGAGGCCGGGATGCTCCGCTGGAGCGAGAAGTTGACCACTGCCATCACGACCTTGATGAGAATCGCTGCGATGACGAGGAAGACGAGCCCCGTCAGCAGGCTCGGCAGGGCCGCGGCCACGTCGGCGATGAACTCGTTGATGGCGGTGCTGACGATGGAACCCTGGAGCGGTGTCGGCGCGAACACGGCTCCGGGAAGGCAGCCACCCGAGTTAACTTCCGGGGCGACGGCCGCATCCGCCGACGGACACCGTCCGCTCCTCGTCGGCTGACGCGCTGACCTCGCACCCTCCGGATGGACGAGGGCCTTCCGGTGACCGATATCCGAGATACGGACCACGGGAGCTCCAGCTCAGATGGACCCGTAGTCCCCGAGCCGCGTCCCGTCCAGCAGGTACGCCTCCCCGTCGGCGAGGCCCTCGGGCAGGAACGGCGAGAGGAAGTCCTGGCCCTCGTTCACCCAGGTCCCGCCGGTGAGGTCATTGAACGCCGGGAACACGACGAGGTCGCCGGCCACCTCGGGCGGTTCCGCGCCGGCGTCCTCGGCGTGGGCCGTGAACGGGGCGGGCACGAGCCGCCCCCGGAGCCACGCGCGCTCGACCCGTCGTCCGCCGACCTCGTCCTCCAGCCGGACGACCGGGTGCTCGTGGGCGGTGCAGACGACGGGCGCCTCGACGACCTCGCGCCCGGGCCACGTATGCCCGTGCGCGAACCCGACCCCGCCGACGCGGGTGCCCGCGGCGTCGGTGACCGTCACGGCGTGCCCGGCCGGCGCGTCGTCCGGAGCGTAACCGAGGTCGGCCACCACGTCCGCGAGGCCACCGTCGTGGTTCCCGGGGGTCACGGTGACGGGGACGCGCTCGGTCAGTGCGGCGAACAGTTCGTCCAGTTCGCGCCGTTCGGTCTCGTTCGGGTCGCCGATGGCGTTCCCCACGTCACCCAGCAGGACGACGCGGTCGGCGCCGCTCTCGGCCAGCAGGCGGCGGACAGACTCGCGGCGGTCGTCGGCACGGTTGCCGAGTTCCACGCCGTCGCGGCGGAGCGCCACCTCCAGCCCGGCGTGGTAGTCCGCCAGCACGAGTACACGACCCTCATCCGTCTCGGCGACGGCCGCCGGTTCGCCGGGGAGCGGTTCGACGTGTGGAGTCTCGGGGGCCACCGCTCAGATGGGCTTCAGCAGGCCGTCCTCGGGCTCGTAACACTGGCCGCCCATCAGTGCGTCCTGCACGGCGTCGTCGATCTCGTCGGAGGACGCGCCGGTCCGGTCGGCGACACGCTCTATCACCGCGTCGGTCGGTGCGCCGTCGCCGTCGTCGAGGGCCTGCATCGCGTCCATCACGGCCTCGGAGAGGTCGACATCCTCGGCCGGCTCCGCGCCGCTGGTGTCGGGGTCGGGGTCGGGGTCGGGGTCCGGTTCCGGGGCCGATTCCGGTTCGGTCTGCGGCTCCGTCTCGGACTCGGCTTCAGGTTCCGGTTCGGCTTCGGGCTCCAGATCGGGCTCGGACTCCACCTCGGTCCCGGTGGAGAACTCCGTCCCGTACTCCTCCTCGACCTGTTCGCGGACCTCGTCACCGAGCGGGTCCTCCTCGGGCTCTTCGGCGTCGAACTCGCCGGGTTCGAACTCCCCGATGTCGTCGTCCGTCCCGTCCGCGTCCGTCTCCGGAGTAGCCGTCGGTTCGGTCGTCTCGGTCGGTTCCGTGGTCTCGGTCGCGGTGGGCTCTGCCGAGGCAGGTTCCGCTGCGGTGTCGGTCGCCGTGGTCTCTGATGGCTCCGACGCCTCGGCCGTGTCGGCCGGTTCCGCCGTGCCGGCTGGTTCCGCCGTCTCGGTCGGTTCAGCCGTGTCGGCCGGTTCCGTCTCCTCGGCCGCTGTCGCTCCACCGCCGGTGGACGGCGCTGTCTCCCCGCCGCTCGGCGCCTCCGACGTGGTCGTGCCGGTCGCATCGTCGGTCCCCTCGGTCGGACTCGCTCCGGCCGCGGTGTCCGTCGGCTCCACCGAGATGGATGGGGCGTCCGGCGCCTGCAGCGTCGCGAGGTCGGCCTCGCCGCCCTCGTCAGGGGCGATATCCAGCGCCCCGGCCTCGTCGCGCTCGTTGGCGACGACGCGTGTCGCGTCCAGCGAGAGGTCCCGGAGCGCGTCGAGGTAGGCCGGCGTCGTGCCGTAGTGCTCGCGGGCGAGGGAGACCCCCTGCGCGAGCGCGGCGTCGACACCCTCGGCCTCGAGTCGCTCGCGGAGCGCATCGCCCGAGAGACCGGACTCGATGGCCGCGGCCATCACGCCGATTCGGTCGAGCGTCTGCTCGGCGGTCGAGACCACCCAGCGGTCCCGGGTTGCGGCGTCGACCTCGCTGATGCTCTCCGGGCGCACGGATGAGTAGACGACGTCCGTATCCTCGGGCTGGTAGGTCCGGGCCTTCCCCGTCACCGCGAGGAACGCCGGCGGGTCGGTCCGTTCGAGGAAGGAGAGCGCCTCGGGCTGGTACTGCCCGGCGTAGACCACGAACGCGCCCGTCGGGTCGACGATGCGTGCCCGGAGCATCGACTGGTTGACCTGTTCGAGTTCCGTCAGCACGCCGACGAGGAACATCCGGTTGACCCGGCCACCTGTCGGCGTGATGACGAAGTTCGGGGCGCGCTCCTCGTCGCTCTCGGAGAACTGGAAGTTACAGTCCTCGAACTCCGCGGCGAACATCCGGTAGGCGACCTCCCGGGTCCCCGGGCCGCTGTCGCCGTCGTCGCTGCCGTCGCCGTTCTCGGAGCCGTTCGCGCTCATGCTTCACCCCGCGATTCGAGGAGGGCGGTCGCACGCGCCGCCGGGTCGTCGTCGACGGCCGCGAACTCGGTGGCGTCGAGGTTGGCGCCGTACTCGTCGACCGAGAGCGTCCCGCGAACGCGGTACTCCTTGCCGACGAGATCGGCGGCGATGTCCTCGGCCACGACCTCGCGGTCCATCGCGTCGCGTGCGGCATCGAGGGCGTCCGCCAGCGTGCCGCCGTAGATGGCCTCGGTCATCTCGCGGTCGAGGACGGCCGTCGCCGTCCCGGTCCCGTCGTCGAGGATGGCCTTGACGCGGAGGTCGTCCTCGGCCTCGACCTGCCCGTGCGAGCGGCACTGGCCGTTCTGCACGACACGGCCACACTCCGGACAGCGCTGGATGAGCCCCGAGCCGTCCCGGACCTCGATGACGTTGCCGACGAGCTCCACGTCGTACGCGCCGCCGCCGTCGACGGCCTCGCCGATGGGGAGCTGCTGGGCCTCGTCGTTGGCCGCGACCTCGCGGTCGATTGGCGCGACGAGCGAGAACTCGGAGACGTTCACCGAGGGAACGCCCCGGAACTCCCGGACGTAGACGTCCTCGATGCGGACCGAGGCTCCCTCGATCAGTTCGGAGTGGGGGTCCCAGTCCGTGAACGGGAGCCGGGTCGACTCGTCGGCGAGGACGCCGCTCAGGATCTCGGTCTCGCCGTCGCGGCCGTCGATGACCTTCGACTCGACCTCCATCACCCGGACCTCCAGGTTCCGCCCGCGGTCGCCCGGAGCGAGGTCGGCCAGCGAGCGGTCGCCACCGACCTCGTACGGGACCTCGAGCGGTTCGTCCTCGAACGCGAGCGTGGTCGAGTCGCCGAGATTCAACTCGGCCTCGCCCTCCCACTCGCGCACGCCGGCGTTGCCCGCGGTGATGGTGTCGCCCTCGGAGAGGCCGAAGTCGTTCCACGCGGTGAAATCGATGACGCCGGTCTCGTCGGCCAGCTCACCCTCGTGGATGACCTGGTCCTCGCCGTTGTAGCGGATGGACCGCTTGCCCACGGTGAGGACGCGCGCCGTGACGGTGACGTTGCCCGAGTCGGGCGAGATATCGGCGATGTCGGCCTTGGTCGGCTCGTCGCCACCGCCGCCGTCGCCGCCGCCGTACTTCCGGCGGAGCGAGCCCTTCGCCTCGTCCACCGGCACGCTGTACTGTACCAGCCGCTCGAGATCCTCGAGGACCTCCTCTTTGTCGACGCCGAGGTCGGAGGCGAGTTCCTCGGCATGGTCTTCTAACTCCATCGGGCGGGCGTTCGCCGGGATTCGACAAAAGGGTTCCCGCCGGTCAGTGCTCGGTCAACCCCCGGTCGAGGGACGCCAGCACGGCCGGCCAGGAGTCCGCCGCGGCGTGTGCGGTCGCACGGGCGGTCACGTCGCCCGCCTCGACACCCCCGAACGGGACGTACGGCACGCCGATGAGGTGACCACAGCCGTCGTAGGTCCGGTGGTCGAACGCGTAGGGGAAGTCGTGTCGAGCCAGCCGCTCGGCGGCGACGGCCGAGAGCCGTCGGGCCGGCCACACCGGGTCCGCACCGCCGGAGAGCAGGAGGACGGGCCCCTCGATCCGCTCGACCGGGATGGTCGCGGCGCGGCGGGCGGCCTCCGAGGCGTTCTCGAAGCCCCGCTCCAGAACCGGCCGCGTGCGGACCCGACCGTCGTCCGTCCGTTCTGGTGGGCCCTCACCCGAGAGGTGGGGAATCGGCGCCCCATCGTCGGTCCAGGCCGGCGTGCCGTCGGGCGTGTCCCAGACGACACCGCTCCCGGCGTAGGCGACGACGGCGCCGACCCACTCGGTCCGTGCCCCGAGCAGGAGCGCGAGTTCGGCCCCGCGGGATACCCCGACGACCCCCAGCCGCCCTCCCCGGAGCTCGGGCTGGTCGTGGAGCCAGGCTGCCGCCTCGTCGAAGTACGAGAGCGGCACGCGAGCGAGTTCGTCCGGAATCGGGTCGGGCTCGCCGAAGTACTGGAGCGAGCACACGGCGAACCCGTGTGTCGCGAGCGTCCGCGCGAGCCTGTGGGAGGTCGGACCGGCCGAGCCGTGCAGGTCGAGGACGACCGGATGTGGCCCCCCGTCCGGAGGGAGGAACAGGTCGCCGACGAGGGCCTCGTGGTCTATCCGCCGGGAGCTGACGCCGGGGTCGTACAGCACCCGCGTCACCTCCCGCTCGGTGGTCGCCGCGTCGGTACTGGCCTGCAGGGTGACCGACACCTCGGCCCGGTCGCCGAGACTCGCGAACCGGGCGTCGGCGTCGGTCCGCATCGACCACAGCCATCCCATCGGTTCGCCGCCGCCGTACGTCCCCCGCTCTGGGGCGCGGTCGGTGCAGTCGACGGTTCCCTCCCCGTCGGCCGTGTATGCCGCTCGCGAGGCCCACTCCCTGCCCTCGTCGTCGACGAGTGTGGCACGGAACTCGACGGTCGAGCCGGGTGCCGCACCGGTGACGCGGAGATCGACTGCCTCGTCGTTCGGTGAGCGGGTCGGGGCTTCGATGGAGAGGGTACGGGAAGCACGATTCCAGTCGCTGTCGTCGGAGTTTCGTGTCATCGTGAGCATCCGGGGACCAGACCCAGTGGTGAATAGAATACGGGTAAAATAATGAATCTAACGAGATTATAATACAATTATCGATGCTCGAGGAGTCGAATCGGCGAGTGATGAAGGTTGCGGTCGAATCCGCCGTCGAGTCGCCCGGACACGACTCCAGCGCCGAACGCTTAACGGGGTCCCGCTCGCGTTCGTGGACATGGCAGATACGACAGAACACGTGGCCATCCTCGGTGCCGGAACGATGGGCCGAGGCATCGCCCACGCCGCGGCGGTCGTGGGACACGACGTGACGCTCCGTGACGTGGACGAGTCGGTTCTCGAGGAGGCCGCCGACGCGGTCGACGAGAGCATCTCCGGCGCCGCCGACCGTGGCAAACTCGATGCCGACGCGGCCGAGGCCGCGCGCCAGCGCGTGCGGACGACGGAGGACATCGACAAGTGTGCGGACGCGACCGTCGTCATCGAGGCGGTTCCCGAGCAACTCGACCTGAAGACCAGTGTCCTCGACGAGGCCGTGGCCGCCGTGGACGATGATGCCCTCATCACCTCCAACACCTCCTCGCTGCCGGTGACCGAACTCGCCGCGTCGCTCGAGGACCCGTCGCGGTTCTGCGGGCTCCACTTCTTCAACCCCGCGTACGTGATGGGGCTGGTCGAGGTGGTGACCGCCGAGCAGACCGGCGACGGCGCCCGTGACCACGCCATCGACTTCGTCGAGTCGCTGGAGAAGGAGGCCGTCGTCGTCCGTGACGCGCCTGGATTCGCCTCCTCACGGCTCGGCGTGACGCTCGGCGCCGAGGCGATGCGGATGCTGGAGACGGGCACCGCGAAGACCGCCGATATCGACGCCGCGATGGAACTCGGATACCGCCATCCGATGGGGCCGCTGAAGCTCTCGGACGTGGTCGGGCTGGACGTGCGGCTGGACATCCTCGAACACCTGCGCGAGGAACTGGGCGAGCGCTTCCGCCCGCCGGAGGTGCTGCGTCGCAAGGTCCGCGCCGGCCACCTCGGGCAGAAGTCCGGGCGCGGGTTCTACGTCTGGGAGGACGGCGAGGCCGTCCGCCCGGTCGACGAGGCGTAGGATGGCCGAGGACGGCGCGGCCCACGACGAGGGCTCGACCGCCAGCGAGGACCACCCACCGCGCCCGCTCGGGGAGCCGCCCCCGACGACGAGCGACGTGCTCGACGAACTGGAAGCCCTCTCCCGAACCGTCGACGACCCCGAGGAGCGCGAGGCGGTCGAGCGCGCGAAACTCGTCCTCGGCGAGATGCAGACGGGCGCGTTCGGCAACGTCGTCTACGGCTTCGACCGTGCGGACGCCGCCGAGGCGCTGCTGGGGGCGCTCCTGTTCGGCATCCCCATGTTCGTGGAGGGAGGCACCCTGGAGGTCGGCGCGTTCGTCGCCACCAACCCCCTCTACCTCGCCGGGACCCTCGGCGCGTCCGTCCTGCTCACGGTCGGTATCCTCTACGTCGCCGACTTCCAGGACGTACGCGTCTACCGGCCGCTGCTGGGGTTCATCCCCCGGCGGCTCGCCGGTATCCTGGTCATCTCGTTCGTCACGGCGCTCGTCGCGATGACCGCGTGGGGGCGGCTGGACTGGTCACAGCCGTGGCTCTCGTTCTGCCAGGTGTCGGTCACGCTGGTGCCGATGGTCATCGGGGCGGCGCTTGGCGACCTGCTGCCCGGTTCCTGAGTCTGGTCGGCTCGGGACGCCGCCCGATCCCGACGGACACTCGCCGAGCATATTGAATACTGCCATATATATTGATGTAGTCGGTATATTGCGTAGTATATCCCGATACAACGGAGGTAGATCCGTCACAAGAGCTAAACTCGGCTTCCGCCTATCCCTGGGTGATGCATCGACGCCGGCTCGTCGTCGCCCTCCTCGCTCTCCTCCTGCTTGCGGGCTGCAACGCGCTGTCCGCACCGTCGTCGGGCACGGAGACGCTGACGCCGGCGGCGGTGCCGGAGGGTGTACCGACGGCCGCCCCGGGGGTTCCGGCTGCCGAGGGCGTGACCGCGCTGGACGCCGACCGGCTGCTCGCGGCGGACGAGCGGCGGCGCGAGGCCACGAGCTATCGCCTGACGCGGGCGGTCGAGATTCGTGGCCGGAACTGGACGACCCGCATCGACCGCGACCGGCGGGTCGCCGCGGACGGCACCATCTACGAGCGTGTCGAGACCGAGGGGTCCCCCGGGCTGACGCCGGCGGTCGCCCGGAGCGAACTCTGGAAGGACGGCTCGACGGTGTTCGTCCGGACGTACGACCAGGACGGCACCCGGATCGAACGGGGCCCGTTCCCGTCCGTTCCGGGGCACTTCCGCCAGTGGGTGCTGCTCCGGGAGCAGTTCGTGACCGGCGGCGAGTACCGGGTGGAGCGGACCGCCGAGGGGGTCGTCCTGCGCACCGCGGAGCCCCCACCGGTGGGGGAGGCAGTCATCCCCATCTCGCTGGGCGAGCCACGGAACGTGACCGCGCAACTGGCCGTCGAGGAGTCGGGGCTGATCCGGTCGCTCCGGCTGCGCTACGACACGACGTTCCAGGGCGAGACGGTACGGGTCGAGATAACCCACCGACTCACGGCGGTCGGGAACACGACCGTCGACCGGCCGGACTGGGTCGACTAGTCGAACGCTGCCGTACGGTGCTCCTCCAGGGCCTCCCGAACACGGTCCCAGTCCACGGGCGACGCGAACGCGGACAGGTCGCGCTCGAACGCCGCGAGGTCCGAACCGAACCGGTCGTGCCAGGCCGGCTCGCCGTGCTCCGACAGCGTCTCGACGAGAGCTCGTGCCTCCCGCTCCGTCGCCGCGACCCGGTCTGCGAGCTCCGCCCGGAACGGGTCGCCCTCGCGGTCCGCCCAGGTCCGGAGGTCGGCGACCTCGGCGCGGAGGTCGGTGGCGAGCAGCGCCAGCACGTGCGCCCGCATCGTGGCGTCCGCCCAGTCCGGCGCGGGCGTCTCGCTCGCGGGTAGCGCGTCGGCCGCGGCCGACAGCTCCTCGAGCGACTCGGAAACCAGGTCGATGTCCTCGGCCAGTTCGTCGTACCGGCGGTTCGGACTGGCGAGCCACGACTCGAACGCCTCCAGGTCGAACGAGAGCTCGTCGGCCTCCCGGGCGACGTTCTGCGCGGTCGCCGCGACCTCGCGGAGCTCGACCGCCAGTTCGTACACCGCACCCCAGTCGAGCCGCTCGACTGGGGTGCGGAGCCCATCGGAGAGGTCGGCAGCGCGCGCCTCGACTGCTGCCAGCCGGTCGTCGTACGTCTCCAGCCGGGCTGCGACGACGTCGATGTCGGCGACGGGGTCGGCTGCCGCGGTCGCGTCCTCGTGGGCGATACCGGCGAGTTCGACCCGCGTCTCCGCGGTGGCGACCAGCTTGGACGTATCGGAGACGGTGTCGTCGACGGCCTCGCGGGTGACGACGCCGTCCTCGGTGACCGGGTCGAGCGCCTCGCGCACGGCGTCGGGGTCGCGGTCGCCGTCCCCGCGGTCGACAATCGCATCGACCGCGCTCCCCACTGGCAGTCCGACGAGCCCGCTCTCGTTCATGCTCCGGGGTCACCGGCCACAGCCCGTATACCTTCCGTCAGAGCCGTTCGTTCGGGACAGCACCTCTCGGTAGCGGTCGGGTCGGATATATATCCGTCATGGGTCGAACGTGGGCGAACCCCCTCGAACGTGGATGAACCCACCCGAACGGGGCGGACCCTACGGCTCCGAAGCGGCCTGTATCGCCGCATAGCGGTATTATAAACCGCTTTAATCGAATCCCGGGTCCACTCGGGTGATGTCAGACGGCACAACGTCCGGTACCGGCGTATCACGGCGGAAGTTCCTCGTCAGTTCGGGCGCCATCGGGGCAGCGGGGCTGGCTGGCTGCACCAGCAACGGCCAGAACAACAGCGGCGGCGGCGACGGCGGCGACGGTGGCGACGGCGGCAGCGGCGGCCCGGCGCTGCTCACCGCCGAGGGCTCCTCGACCGTCTACCCCATCTCGAACAAGGGGAGTTCCTACTGGAACGCGAACGCGCCGCCGAGCGACGGCGAGTACTGGGGCTCCAACGACGAGGGGCAGGTGCCCGGCTGGAACGAGATCCAGACGGACGACAACCTCGCGGACTACTTCGCGGCCAAGTACGGCTTCGAGAAGACGGGTCAGCGGTCGAACCCGCCGTACAACACGACGGTCAGCCTGAGCCACTCCGGCACCGGCTGCAAGGCGGTCCGCGACGAGCTGGTCGACATCGGAAACTCCTCCGGCCCCATCACGGCCGAACTCGGCTGGAGCGAGGAGAAGGCCAACGAGGAGGTCGTCGACCACGTCGTCGGCCGCGACGGCCAGCCGGTCGTCGTCAGCAGCGATATCTACGACAACGGCGTCCAGCAGCTCACCGGTGAGCAGGTCCGGAAGATCTACCAGGACGAGATCACCAACTGGTCCGAGGTCGGCGGCCCCGACCAGGAGATCTTCTGCATCGGCCGCGCGGAGGGCTCGGGCACGGACACGGCGTTCCGGCTCAACATGCTCGGCAGCGCCGACGCACCGATGCCGGGCGTCGACTCCCGGTTCGGACAGAACCAGCAGGTCGCCGAGGCCGTCTCCAACAACGACGGCGCCATCGCGTACATGGCGCTGGCGTTCACCAGCGAGTCGGTCCAGCCGATCGGCATCGAGTTCGAGGGGACCCTGTACCAGCCGGACAAGGACGCCGAGAACACCATCTTCGACAGTTCCTACCCGCTGAACCGCGACCTCCACATGTACACGAAGATCACCGAGGACACCCCGAGCGGGACGGACAAGCGGGAGGGGGCCTTCCTGAACATGTTCCTGACGAACTTCGGTCAGACCGTCTTCGTCGAGCAGAACAACTACATCCCGCTTCCGACGAGCGACATCAAGTCCGAGGCCGACAAGCTGCCTGAGAAGGCCTGAACCGGCGTTTCCGCTGACGGAGTGTGGATCCTCCGACCCCAGATTCATTTCATACGTAACACATCATGACACGCACATCGAACGAGACGGGCGCCGGGACGGGCCCACTGGCGCAGCGGCGCCGTCGGTTCCGCGATTTCGTCGACGAGACCGACCCGGGGGCACTGGCGACGGTCGGCGTGATGGCTGTCTCGCTCCTGTCGGCACTTGCCGGGTTCCTCGCGGTGTCGCCTCTGACCATCATCCCCTTCGCCGTGTTCCTCGTCAGCGCGGGGTACGGCTGGCTCCGGCATCAGGGCCTGACCGCCCGGGTGCTGACCTTCTCGATGATGGTCTCGACCGTCCTGATACTGCTGTTGATCACCGTCTTCATCTTCGTCGAGTCGATCCCCGTCATCCGGTACGAGAGCGCGACCGTGTTCGGCGTCTCCATCCCCGGACTGCGGCTGTTCACGCAGACGCAGTGGGACGCGGTCTCCCCGCCGATCCGGTACTCGATGGTCCCGATGATCCACGGGACGGTGATGGTGACGGCCATCGCGACGGCGGTCGCGGCGCCGCTGGGCGTGGCCGCGGCGCTGTTCCTCTCGGAGATCGCACCACCGACCGTCCGCGAGGTCGTCAAGCCGGGCGTGGAGATCCTCGCCGGTATCCCCTCCATCGTCTACGGGTTCATCGGGTTCACCATCCTGAGCCCGTGGGCGGCCGACCAGTTCCAGACCGTCGGCCAGGGGTCGTACCTGTTCGTCGGCATCGTCGTCGGGCTGATGGCGCTGCCGACGGTCGTCTCGGTGGCCGAGGACGCCCTCTCGAGCGTACCCGAGTCGATGAAGAGCGGCTCGCTCGCGATGGGAACGACCGACTGGCAGACGATGACCTCCATCACCCTGCCGGCGGCGTTCTCGGGCGTCTCGGCGGCGGTCCTGCTGGGCGTCGGGCGGGCCATCGGCGAGACGATGGCCGCGACGGTCATGCTGCGGGGCGTCCCACAGCTGACGAAACCGCTCTACAACGCCTTCTACGGCCAGGCGACGCTCACCTCGCTCATCGCCAACAACTACGGCGAGGCCGACGGGCTCCAGATGGACGCCCTGTTCGTCGCGGGCGTCATCCTGTTCATCACGGTGCTGCTCATCTCCATCGGCGCACAGTACATCGAGTGGCGGATGCACCGGAAACTGGGGGGTGATGTCTGATGGCGGGCGCGACGCGGACGAACCTCGTAAAGGGTGACACCTCGGAGGCGAACGCGGTCGCGGCGGTCGCGGTCGCGGTCGCGGCGCTCCTCTTTGCCCTCTCGCTGGCGGCGCTGTTCGAACTCGTCACCATCAGCGACCCGGTCGGTGGCGTGCCGGTCGTCACGCTGCTCGGGCTGATTCTCGCGGCGCTGGGCGGTGCCGTCATCACCTTCGGCGTCGGCTCGTTCCTGAGCTACGTCGAGACCCAGCCGAGCCCGAGCGCCGGGCTGGTCGCGACGACGGCCCTCTCGGGCGTCTGGTTCACGGTCGGTGGGCTGGTCGCCTCCCAGACACTCGGCCTCGGTGGGCTCACCTGGCTACCCGTCGCCCTCCTCGCCGGCGGCGGCGCGTTCGCGCTGACCGCGCTCCCCCGCGAGGACATCGGCTCGACACTGCCGGCGGGCGCGCTCACCCTGCTGACCGGGCTGGTCTTCATCACCGGGACTATCGGACCGGCGTGGGTGTGGGAGCTGGGGTTCCAGCAACAGGCCTCGTTCACCGCCGAGTTCGTCATCCCCACGGCGACGCTGTTCGCCGCGCTCCTCTCGGGCTGGGCCGCCGCGAAGGCGTACGGCGGTTTCGGCGCCCGCGGCCGGCATATGGGCGCGTACGTGCTCATCTACCTGAACGCGAGCTCCATCGTCGGCGTGCTGTTCGTGCTGGTCGCGTTCACGGCGATGAAGGGGATTCCGGGGTTGCTGAACGGCGCGCGGGTGGGACTGGGGGTCGGCCCGGCGGTCGGCCCCGTCGCACTCCCGGTCTCGGTGCCGTTCGTGATGAACGGGGCCGGACTCTTCGCCGAGGTGAAAGGTGTGCTGCCGGCGATCGTCGGCACGATCTGGCTCGTCGTCGGCGCGGTGCTGTTCGCGGTGCCGCTGGGTGTCGGCGCGGCCATCTTCCTCACGGAGTACGCCGAGCGCGGCCGACTCACACAGGTCGTCGAGGTAGCGACCAACGGGCTCTGGAGCACGCCCAGCATCGTGTTCGGCCTGTTCGGCTTCGCCTTCCTCGTCCCGCGGTTCGGGGGGAACAAGTCGCTGATATCGGGGATGCTCACGCTCGGGTTCATGCTCCTCCCGCTGGTGCTCATCACGAGCCGGGAGGCGATCATCGCGGTGCCCGACGAGTACCGCGACGCGAGCGCGGCGCTGGGGGTCTCGAGGTGGCAGACCATCCGCAGCGTGGTCATCCCGGCCGCACTCCCGGGCGTCGTCACAGGCATCATCCTTGGGGTCGGCCGGATCGCGGGCGAGACCGCCCCCATCCTGCTGACGATGACCGGGGGAACGTTCATCTCGGGTGGGCAGACCGTCGACGTGATCGGCGGCTTCCGGTTCACGACCAGCCCGCCGTTCGTGGCGAACCCGGAACTGCTGGAGGCGACGACGGCGCTCCCGTTCCAGCTGTTCGCACTCATCAAGGCGGGAGTCGGCCTCGGCGACAACGTCGCCAGCCCCGAGCAGTTCCAGTGGGCGACGGCCCTGATGTTGCTGGTGGTGGTGCTGTCGTTCTACGCCATCGGCATCGGCGCACGGTACTACTTCCGGAGGCGACTCAACCATGAGTGAAACCACACAGGCGGAGGCAGAGCGGACGGACGCGGAGACAGCACCGGACCAGCCCCTCGAGACGACGAGCGGGGAGACCGAAGAACAGGTCCGCGAGGAGTGGCGCGAGTACGCGTTCGACGGCCGGACGAAACTCGCCGCCGAGGACCTCGATGTCCACTACAGTGACGACCACGCACTGAAGGGCGTCTCCATCGAGATCCCCGAGAACAGCGTCACCGCGCTCATCGGCCCCTCGGGCTGCGGGAAGTCGACGTTCCTCCGGTGTCTCAACCGGATGAACGACCGCATCAGGAGTGCCCGGGTCGACGGCTCCGTCCGTATCGACGGGGAGGAGATCTACCAGGACGGGGTGAACCTCGTCGAACTCCGCAAGCGTGTCGGGATGGTGTTCCAGTCGCCGAACCCCTTCCCGAAGTCAATCCGGGAGAACATCTCGTACGGCCCCGAGAAGCATGGCGACCTGCAGACGGGGCTGCTCGCGCGACTGCTCGACCGGAGCGACGAGGACGAGCGCGAGCAGCTCGTCGAGCGGTGTCTCCGCGACGCGGCCCTCTGGGACGAGGTGAACGACCGGCTCGACGACAACGCTCTCGGACTGTCCGGCGGCCAGCAACAGCGGCTCTGCATCGCCCGCTGCCTGTCGGTCGACCCGGAGGTCATCCTGATGGACGAGCCCGCCTCGGCGCTGGACCCCATCGCGACCGCCAAGATCGAGGACCTCATCGACCAGCTGAGCGAGGAGTACACGGTCGTCATCGTCACCCACAACATGCAGCAGGCGGCCCGTATCTCCGACCAGACGGCCGTCTTCCTCACCGGCGGCGAGCTCGTCGAATACGGCGACACCGACCAGGTGTTCGAGAACCCCCACAGCGAGCGTGTCGAGGACTACATCACCGGCAAGTTCGGGTGACCACGATGCCCCGAACGGGTTACCAGGACGACCTCGACGACCTCCGCGAGGACGTGCTCGCGATGGGACAGCTCGTCCTCGGGCGGCTCGACGACGGGCTGGAGGCGCTGCGGACCGGTGACGAGTCGCTCGCCCGCGAGGTCGCCGAAGGCGACGCGACGGTCAACGAACACTACCTCGAACTGGAGAGCCGGTGTATCGACCTGTTCGCGCTCCAGCAGCCGGTCGCCGGTGACCTCCGGTTCGTCGCCGCCTCGTTCAAGATCCTCACCGATCTGGAGCGGATCGCCGACCTCGCCGCGAACCTCGGCCGCTACGCACTCGCCGGGGACGAGAGCCTGGTGCCGGAGGTCCCCGTCGGGGATATCGGCACGGCGGCCCGTGACCTCGTCGCCCGCAGCCTCGACGCGTACGCCGACCGGGACGCGGCGGCCTGTCGGGCCATCCACGAGGACGACGACACGGTCGACGCGCTGTGTGGGCGCGCCTCGGAGGCGGTCGCGCGCGACCTGGTCGAGCGAGAGGCCGCGACCGACGCGTGGGAGCTGGAGCGCCTGCTCGACGACGTGTCCCGACTGCTGCTCACGGTTCGGGACCTCGAACGGGTCGCCGACCACGCCGTCAACATCGCCGCCCGTACCCTCTACATGATCGAGAGCGACCCGGAGCTGATCTACTGATGGAGCAGCGCAAGGTCCAGCAGGTCGGCGGCGGCACGTACACGGTCTCGCTCCCGAAGGAGTGGGCCAGGCGGGCCGGTATCACCGCCGGGACGACCGTCCACATCGACCCCCGCAGCGAGGAACAGCTGGTCCTCGAGCCGGAAGCCCCCGAGGAGGACGCGACCGCCCGGGTCAAGCTCCCGGTCGCCAGGGAGTCGCCCGTCCGACTGGAACGCGCGGTACGGGCCGCCTACGCGGCGGGGTTCGAGCAACTGACGCTCCGGGCACCCGATGGCTTCTCGGCCGAGCAACGCGCGGCCGTCGAGCGGGTCGCCAACGCGTTCGTCGGCGTCACGCTCGCAGCGGAGACGGGGACGGAGCTCGTCGTGCGGGCGTTGCTCGACCCCGGCGAGGTATCGGTCCACCAGTCGGTCCGTCAGCTCCGGTTCACGGCGCTCTCGATGCACCGCGACGCGACCGACGCGCTCACGACGGATGACACCCCGTACGTGGCCGACCGCGAGGCCGAAGCCGACCGGCTGTACGCGATGATCGACCGGCATCTCGGGCGCGGGCTCGCCCGGCTCGACGAGGTGGACGCGCTCGGACTGAGCCGGCTGGAGCTGTTCGAGCTCCGCACCGTCGCCCGCGAACTGGAGCGGGTCGCCGACGGCGCCGAGACCATCGCCGAGGTCGCCGGCGCGGTCGAGTCCTTCCCCGGGTCCGTTCCGGCGAGCGAGTTCCACAGCCTGGCCCGGGAGGCACGGGCCGTGGTCGAGGAGGCGACCGCCGTCGTCGTCGGCGACGCGGCGGTCGAGACCGCGAACGACGCCCTCGAACGGCGCGAGGAAATCCGGGCGACGGTGGAGTCGATGGACCGCCGACTGGCAGACGCCGCGGGGAGCTACCGGCTCGGTCGGGTGCTCGACGCACTCCGCCGGACCGTCGAGAGCGGCGGGAACATCGCCGAGATGGGACTGCGTGCGGGGGCGCGGCGGGAGGAGTTCGTACCACAGGGACCCATCGCCAGGCCGGAAGGGGACTGAACCCGGCGAACCGAAGGAGGGGTGACTGCGTGACTCAGTCGTCCGCGGCCGGCGCGGCGAAGCCGACATCGACCTCGCCGTCATCGAGTTCCTGCTCGACCTCGCGGGCGGCCTGCACCATGTTCTCCATCTTGCCGTAGGCGATGTCGCGGGGCAGGAGCTTCAGGCCGCAGTCCGGCGAGATGGTCAGCCGCTCGGGCGGGACGATCTCGAAGCCCTTCTTGATGTTCTCCTTGATGACCTCGACTGGCTCGACCTCGGCGGTGTGGGCATCGACGACGCCCAGGGCGAGGTCCTTCGTGAAGTCGGGCTCGGTGAAGACGGGGACCTGCTCGTAGTCGCCGTTCGCGAGTTCGAGGTCGAACTCGTGGACCGGGAAGTCCAGGATCTCCGGGTAGATGCGCGAGTAATCGCCGTAGCAGACGTGCAGCCCCAGACGAACGTCCGCGGGCACGTCGTCGACGATGCGCTCCAGACACTCGCCGACGATGGCGTGGTCGTCCGGCGTCGTCGCGAGCGCGGGTTCGTCGATCTGGATGTAGCGCGCGCCCGCGTCGACGAGCGCCTCGATCTCCTCGTTGACGAGGTCGGCCAGCTCGTAGGCCAGCGTCTCCTCGTCCTCGTAGTGCTCGTTGAACGACCAGTTCGCGAGCGTGTACGGCCCCGTGATGGGGACCTTGACGGGTCGCTGGGCGACGCCGCTGGTGAACTCGAACTCCTCGACCAGCCACTGCTCGCCGTAGGAGACCTCGTCGACGACCGAGGGCTTGTCGAAGTAGTTGTGCCCCCAGACCTTGACGGGGCCGTTGAACTCGTAGCCGTCGATGCGGTGGGCGAAGTACTCGACCATCTCGTTGCGCCGCATCTCGCCGTCACAGACGACATCGAGGCCGGCGCGCTCGTGCTCCTCCGTGATGAGGCGCGCGGCGTCGTCGTGGGCCTCGTGGAGGTGGTCCTCGTCGAAGTCGTACTCCTCGTCGTCGACCAGGTCCTCCGACCGGTTGAGCCACTTGGGCTTCGGGTACGAGCCGACCACGGTCGTCAGGAGGAAGTGGTCGGTCGGGTGGTCGTCCGGGCGGAACTGCTCGCGCACGTCGACGCCGCCATCCGCGGCAGTCGTCGGCGTCCCCTCGCGGGCGTCGCGTCCGTCGCGGTCGTCGTCGCCGACCTCGGGCCAGTCGCTCATGCTGTCACCTCCTCTTCCTCGGCGGCGGCACGCGCGAGCACGTCCAGCTTCTCGCGGGCGCGGTTCACGGGCAGGTAGAACAGCTCCGTGTTCGCGGTGAGGTACGTCGTGTCGAACGACTGAGCGGGGACCTGCTCGTTCACCCACTCCACGCGGTCACGGATCGTCTCGACGGACTCGACGCGCGTGTTCTGCCCGTCGACCAGACCCAGCGCGATGTCGTCGGTGGTGCCGTACTCCGTGATGTTGTAGAGGTTCGCCTCGTGGTCGCTGACGAAGTCGAAGCCGACGGCATCGAGGTCGGCGTCCATCAGGTGGGCGTACGCCTTCTCCGGCACGGCGCCCCAGTAGGTGTGACAGACCACGTCGGCGCCGGTCGCGCCGGCCACGCGGTCGATGGCCGCGCCCGCGCGCTCGTCGATACCGTCCTCGGGCGGGTTCTCGACGAGCGAGGGCTCCAGCAGGAACAGCGTCTCGATGTCGGGGAACTGCTCGACCTCGCCGACGAGGAAGTCGGCGACGGCGTCGAGGAACGCTGCCTCGTCGCCGTAGTGTTCGTCGGTCGCGAGGTCGGCCAGCGAGTACGGGCCCGGGAGAACTGCCTGCAGACCACCAGCGTCACCATCCAGCAGGGCGGCCGCCGCGTCGAGCTCGGCCGCCACGTCGCCACTCGCGGCGAGGTCGTCGGTGACCACCGGCTCGCGGTAGAAGTTGTTGTTGTCGTAGTAGCGGACGATGCCGCGGGTGTCGACGGCGTCGGCCACGGCGAGCGGGTGCGCGATGTTGTCGTCCCAGCGGCCCTGCCCCTCGACCACGCGGTCGAGCCCGGCTTCGGTCTGCCACTCGAGCTCCTCGGTACGGACGCGGTCGTACGCCTCGGTCACGTCCTCGCCCTCGGTCCCGTCGATGAGGTCGGACTTCTGGTGCCCTTTCAGGTCCGAGAGCTCCCCCTTCGCCCAGTCGGGCAGCGGGAGGAGCCCCGGTGTCGTCGCGACGAGTTCGGTCATCGAAGACGGATACGGTACCACCCCGAATAATATTTGCTAATCAGATTGATGCCCAGGAGTAATCCACCGCCGCTCACGTGCCGGTCGGCGTGAGTTCGAGCACCACCAGCCGCTCGGACGGGAACTGCTCCTCGGCCGCCTCGGCCGTCATCAGCCCCTCGTTGCGGGCCATGTTCCGCACCGCGTCGAGCCCGGTGAGCGAGGAGACGAGCAGTAACGCGCGGCCGCCCGGAGCGAGGACGCGCCGGACGGACGCCAGGAACGGGTTCACCACCGCGCGACCGTCCTCGCCCCCGGAGAGCGCCTGTTCCATCCAGTCCCCCCATTCGCGGTCCTCGGGGGTCGGGAGATAGGGCGGGTTGAACAGGACCCAGTCGAAGCTGTCGTCGCGGAACGCCGAGACCATGTCCGTTCTGACCGCCGCGAGCCCGGCGTTGTGGGCCTGCCGGCACGCATGCGGGTTGAGGTCGGAGGCGACGACCCGGGCGCTGCACGCCTCGGCGACCTTGCGCCCGACGTAGCCCGAGCCCGTCCCGAGGTCGAGCACGAGGTCGTCGCTCTCGATACGGGCGGCCGCCGCCTTCGCGAGCAGGTGCGAGTCCTCGGCCGCACGGTAGACGTCCGGCTCACCACGGAGCCCCGCCAGCCGCGGGCGGTCGCCGTCAGTCATGGTTCCGGTCCATCGGTTCGACGGGGTCGGACAGCTCCGAGCCGCCCTCCACGCGCTCGATGGCGGCGATGTACTCCCCCTCCGTAGTGCGAGGCTGGAGGGTGCTGTCCCCGTCGTCGATCTCGACGGTCGGGTCGGTCACCGCGCTCATATGCGTGCCCGGACCGTCTTCCTCAGCGTCGGGGTCGACCTGCCGCACCGCGGCGTCCGGATCGCCGTTGCCGGCTGCCCCCACTTCCCGCCGTTTCTCGGCGAGCTGGAAGCCCCCGGTCTCCTCGCGGGCCATCAGCTCGCGCTGTGGGAAGGGGATCTTCACGCCATCCTCCTGGAAGGCGTTCTTGACCGCGTCGATGACGGCGTTCTGTGCGGCCCACTTGCGCTCGATAGTGGGGTCCGGAATCCAGAACCGTAGCGTCAGCACCACCGAGGACGCGCCGAGCTCGTCGATGACGACATCCGGCTGTGGCTCGTCCAGCACCTCGTCGAGGACGTGCATCGCGTCGCGGGCCAGTTCCATCGCCCGCGCGATCTCGATGTCGTAGTCGACGCCCACGTCGACCTGGATGCGGAGCTTCCCGTTGCGAGAGCGGTTGATGATGTTGTTCTTCGTGACCTCGTCGTTCGGGATGACGACGACCTCGTTGTCGAAGGTGCGGATCTCCGTGTTGAAGATGGAGATATCGGTGACGACGCCCTCCTCCTGATCGATGACGACCCAGTCGTTGACCTCGAACGGGCGCGAGATGAGAAGGACGAACCCGGCGACGACGGCGCCGAGGGTCTGCCGTGCCGCGAGTCCGAGGACGATACCCGCCGCGCCGGCACCGATGAGGAGGTTCTGTGGGTTCACCCCGTACAGCGCGAGAACGAACAGCGCCGCGGGCGCGAAGACGAGGATCTGGATGACGTGATGGGCGACCTCCTTCTGGTGGGCCGTGATGGCGTCGGCCTCCGACCCCCGCCGGATGGCCCGTTTCGTGATGCGGGTGACGGTGAACGCTGCCCCGAAGGCGGCAGCGGTCACGAGGAGCCGCACCCCGTCGGTCGGGCCGAGCCGGACGAAGGTGAAGGCGGTCGCCACCTCGTCGCGCAGCCGCCAGACCACGACCAGCGCGAACGCTACGCCCAGGCCGGTGAGGCTGATGGTGAGTGACTGGATCGCCTCGACGACCTCGTCGTCCTGGATGCGTCGCTTCAGCGGCCGCCCCAGCGCGTAGACGAACGCGGCCGTGACGAGGAACAGCGCCAGGAGTCCTGCACTCACGAGATACTGCTCCGTGCGAGAGAGCGTCCACGTCCAGGGGTCGAGCTGCGGTTCGGTCTGGAGCAGTAGCCCCGCCGCGTCGACCGCACCCATCACGGCGGGGTCACCTCCGTCTCCTCGGTCGCGAGTCTCGCCAGCTCGGCGAACTCGGCCGGTGTCACGTCGCCCGCACGCCGGCTCATCAGCTCCTCGCCGGCCGCGTCGACGACGGCATCGGCGTCCGCGATGCCGCTGATGTGGACCGTGTTCCGGACGGCGTTGCGCATCGTCTTGCGCCGCTGCGTGAAGACGCCCCGGACGAGTGCCATGAACACGGCCTCGTCCACCTCGTAGTCCGGGGCACGGGGGAGACATCTGACGACGGCGCTCTCGACGGCCGGTTCCGGGTCGAACGCCGTCGGTGGAACGGTCTCGACGACCTCCACGTCGGCGTAGTGGCCCGCAGTCACCGAGAGGCGGCCGTAGTCGTCCGTCCCGGGGTCGGCGGCCATCCGCTCGGCGAACTCGCGCTGGAGCATCAGCACGAGGGGGTTCCCCTCGGGAAGCAACCGGAAGCAGAATTCGCTGGACGCCCCGTACGGCAGGTTCGAGACGGACCCGGTGAAGTCGGGCAGGTCGCACTCGAGGGCATCCCCTTCGATGATGTCGAGCCGTCCGGCGTCGACGGCGTCGGCGAACTCCTCGCGGAGGAAGGCTGCGAGGCCCGGGTCCCGTTCGACCACGGTGACGTGGCCGTCGCTGGCGGCGAGGAGGCGGTCGGTCAGCCCCCCGGTGCCACCGCCGATCTCGAGAACGTGGTCCGTGGCGTCGGCCGGCAGGTAGTCCGGAAGGCGGTCCAGAACACGGTCGTCGATGAGGAAGTGCTGGTCCTGGTCCGGGTCCCCGCGGACTCCGGCACGGCGCCGCAGAGCATCCGGGTCCCGTCGTGTCATACGCGCTACCGCGAGTTCGTCGCCGGGGCGATAAAGGGTTGGCGCCACCGACCGACCGCGTGAGTCGGCCTCACTCCCCCCGGTCCCGGGTGGCGAAGATGCGGTACTTCATGTCGTCCTCCCGGATCTCCTCGACGATGCGGTCGATGAGAACCTGCCGGGGGTCGTGAAGGCCGGATACCCGTTCCTCGAGGTCCTCGAACGACTCGAAGGGCTGGCGCTTGCGGAGGTCGAGGACGTTGTTGCGGAGCTTCTTCCCGATACCCGGGAGCAGGTTGAGCGCGTGGAGGCGGGTCGTGATGGCCTGTGCCTCGTTGAAGAAGTCGACGAACCGCCGCTCCTCCTCGTCGACGATGGCCGCGACGGCGTACTCCAGTTCCGATTCCGCGGCCCCGGAGAGCTCGCCGAAGTCGACGTGTCCCACGCGACTCACCTTGTCGCCCCGCGGGTCGGTGGCCACCCTGTCCCCCACGTTCAGGTCGGTATCACCCTCGAAGCGGACGAGGTAGAGGTCGAACTCGTCGACCCCCAGCGCGTACGCGACGGGCGTGTTGCTCCGTTGCTCGTCCGGCAACCCCGTCGGGAGGTAGTCCAGCACGACCGCCTCGCGTGGGTCGTCCTCGTCGGCAACGGCCGACTGCGAGTCGTCCGAGTCGGCGGCGTCGGTCATGTCCCGAGGGTAGACGGAGCCGATATTTAAAATGCGGCCACGCGCGGGAGACGGTCCCGGTGGCCCCTGCCGGTTCTCGACGGCACCGGGCCTTCGACACCCTCGCATGCTGGCGAACAGGCGGTACCACTCGCTTCGCCGGGCCGTGGTACCGCGCTGGCGGAGCCGAGCGCGCGGTGGCGTGCCACCCGCTCGGGTCGGCGGCCCGGCGACGACTCGTCAGGTCATGGGGACGGTGGCCGCCCTTCCGTACTTGAATCTACGCGCGTGAGGGGGGCGGTCGGCTCGCCCTTCGGCTGCTCTCTGGTTTGGTTCGGTAGTCGACTCGCGCCGCTGATCTTGGATTCCGAAGCCTCGGCCCGGGCAGCTACCGTTACGACAGGCGAAATCCGGGTAAACGAGGCGACGGTAGGAACGTACATGGAACGCAGGGAGTACGCCATCCTGGCCGTCATCGCGCTTCTGACGGTGAGTATCGGTGTATTCACGACGAGCAAGCCACTGGGGGCGTTCTTCGCCGAGAGCCTCCGCCAGTTCGCTTCCACCACCGTGGCGATGGCCTGGATCACCTGGTGGGCGCTCGTGGTCGGGTTCGCCATCGCGGGCGGCGTCGAGGCGTGGACCTCCGACGAGCAGGTCGCGGACCTGCTGAACGGCCACGGCGCTCGGGAACTCGGCTACGGCTCACTGTTCGGGTTCGTCTCCTCGTCGTGCTCGTACAGCGCCATCGCTACCGCGAAGAACCTCTTCAAGAAGGGTGGCTCCGCGGCCGCTACCATCGGCGCGTTCATGTTCGCGTCGACGAACCTCGTCATCGAGATCGGCGCCGTCATCGTCCTCCTGCTGGGCTGGCAGTTCCTCGTCGCCGACATCGTCGGCGGGTTCATGCTCATCGGCCTGCTGGCGTTCGGGTTCGTCTACCTCGTCCCTGACGACCTCATCGAGCAGGCGCGCGCGAACGTCACCGACGACGAGGGCGAGACGGCTCAGGACCCCGTCTGCGGGATGGAGGTCGGCCCGGAGGAGACGGACTACTCGACGGAGCACGATGGCCACACCTACTACTTCTGTTCGGAGTCGTGCAAGGAGAGCTTCGACCCCGAGGAGACGAATTCGAGTATTCGCGCGCAGGCCACTTCGATGGCCGGCTGGAAGGCGCTCGCGGACAAGCAGTGGAAGGAGTGGGGGATGCTCTGGGACGAGATCGCCATCGGCTTCCTCTTCGCCGGTCTCATCGCCGGCTTCATCCCCGAGTCGGTCTGGACGACCATCTTCTCCGGCCCGACGTTCGGCCTCCCGGTGTACGTGTTCTGGACGGCGGTCGTGGGTGCGTTCATCGGCGTCGCCACGTTCGTCTGCTCCGTCGGGAACGTCCCCTTCGCGGCGGTCCTGTTCAGCAACGGCCTCCCCTTCGGCGCCGTCCTCTCGTACATCTACGCCGACCTCATCGTCCCGCCCATCATGGACGCCTACCGCGACTACTACGGGACCACCTTCGCCGCCGTCCTCTCCGGGATGATATTCGTCTCGGCGGTCATCGTCGGGGTCCTCGTCCACTTCCTCTTCCTGGGCGCCGGCCTCATCCCGCCGGCGTCGAGCGTCAAGATTGCTGAGGTCGGCATCGAGCTGAACTACAAGCTGGTGCTGAACGTGTTCGCCACGGGCCTGTTCCTCTTCCTCTACTGGCTCCACCGCGAGAGTGGGATGGGTGAGGAGCGTTCCGGGGGACAGGCGCAGGCGGCGGACTGAGTGACTTAGATAATCTCGATATCCCACCAATTGTCGAATTGAAAATCGGATATCCAAGTATAGTGAGTGATAAAACTCAAACTCCGGCGGTTGGGTTAGCCTTGGTTCTGCTGCATACGCGCGAGCAGGGCGGGACTCCGTCCCGCTTGCAGTCGGACGTAGTCCGGCGACGAAGCGAGCGCGTTTCACCGGGCCGAGCGGCAGAAGGCCGCGAGGCCCGGCCTTTTTTCTGAACGTTTTTTGCCGCGAGTGGTTCGGCGGCTCTGCCGCCGAACCCGAGCGGGAAAAAAGCTCAGGGCTACCAGGTGCCGTGGAACGTATCGAACGAAAGTTCGTCCAGCGGTTTCTCACCGATGGCGATTTCGTACTCGCCGGGGGTGAGCATCGGCTTCTTGAACTGCGGGCCGTCGTCGGTGGTGATGCGGGGACAGCCCGTGTTGACGAAGGCGTCCATGTCGAAGTTGACCAGCCGGTCCGGCGTGATCTCGTCCATCGTGATGAGGTAGGCGTCGTCGTTGGCCTCGACGATCTCGTTGGCCACGTCCCAGCGGCCCTGGCCGATCTTCGTGCAGAACAGCACGCCGAACGTCTCGGCGTCCATCGCGCGGTGGACGGCGCCGTAGCGCTGCTTGAGGAACTTCTCGGTGTCGGCGACCGTCACGACGTTGTTGACGGGGTCCCCGATGACGACCTTCTTGTCGGGGTGTTCCATCGCGAGCCCCAGGGGATGGAACTTCCCGCCGCCGACGTACAGCACCTGCTCGGCGTCGATGTCCGCGCTGGCGTAGTTGCAGCCGAGCACCTGGCCCTCGTGGGTGAGTCGGTCGTCGCCGCGCCGGGTATGGACCGTGTAGCCCCGCTCTTCGAGCCACTCGCGCATCTCGTCGAACTTGTTCATGTGCTGGGCCGTCGTCACGAGGCCCACGTCGGGGTCGTCGTCTGGGTCCGCGAGCTCGTCGAGCGACTCCTCCATGATGGGTGTCACGTCGACGTTCGAGAAGAGCGGGACGTAGATGATGGAGTCGGACTCCTTCATCGGGGAGTGGCCGAAGTGGACGAACACGTCCGTCCGGCGCATCAGGTACGTGTCGAGGTCACAGGCGCCGTAGCAGGGCTGCCCGGATATCATCACCCGCACGCCGTCGGGGAGCAGTTCGCGCAGGTCGTCGGCGACGTTCGGGCCGCGGCGCTTCAGGCCCTCGGGGAACTGCAGGCCGACCTTCTCTGCGTCGCGCTCCTCGACGGCCTCGACGATGCGGTCGAGTTCGTAGTCCCACGTACGCTCGTGTTTGAGCGCCATCCCGGTCCGGGTGAGGTCGCCCTCGGTCCGCTCGGGGGCGTCGGCGTCCTGACTCATTGTCCGAGGATACGCCTCGGCGCGTATAACGTCGGTGTTTCCCCCGGTCGCGGACCACTCGCGCTGTCGCCACCCGACTCCGGCGATGAACCGCACAGTCAGTGCTTACGTCCAAGATAAGTATCCACGCGGCGACCCCAGCTGGCGTCAGTGAGCCTCCCAGTGTCGGTCGCGTCCGGTGTTGCCTCGTCACTCCCGATGGTGCCGATGCTGTTCTCGGGTGATTTCCTCCAGTACGCGCTCGTCTTCTTCGTGCTGGCCATCGTCGCCGCGCTGGTCGGCGCACGAGGTATCGCCGGCATCAGCATGGAGATCGCGCGCATCATGGTCGTGCTCTTCCTCGTCCTGCTCGTGGTCTCGCTGGTCCTCTGAGCCGGCGTGCTCGAACGGTTTCGTGGGTGGTTGCACGTGGTGACCGTACGGACCGTCGTGACGGTCGCTCCGGGTGACTCCCGTTGGGCACCATCAACGTCGTCGTCGCCGAGGAGGACACGGGGTCGAGGTGCCCGACTGAGGGGTGGCGGGACCCGCCACGTCCCAGGGTCCGTCGGCGCGTGCGTTCGGCAGACCTAAATCGTGTCAGTTCCAAGCGCGGCTAATGAGCATCGACTCCAGCGAGGTCGACACGGAGGCGGAACACCCGGCGGCGCAGGCGACGGAACTCGCCTCGGAACTCGGCGAGGTCATCACCGAACTGCCGGCCTACCAGGAGTTCATGAAGGCCAAGGAGGCCGTCGAGTCAGACGAGGAGATCCAGGCGCAGGTCCGCGAGTTCGAGCAGCTCCGCGAGGAGTTCATGCTCGCCCGGCAGACCGGCGACGCGACCAACGAGGACCTCCGCGAGCTGCAGGAGGCCCAGCAGGAGCTCAACGACATCCCCGAGATGGCGGAGTTCCAGGCCGCACAGAACCGGCTCGAACTCTCGCTGCAGGAGCTGAACGAACTCATCTCCGACCCGCTCGCCGTCGACTTCGGCGGCAAGGCCGGCGGCTGCTGCGAGGACTGATTCGAGACGGCGTAGCCGTCGAGACTGATTCGAGACGGTGGAGCCGCGAGGACTGACGAGCCTCCGGCGCCATACCGACCTTTTTGCGTGGACCGCCCGACTCCCGAGCCATGCGTGACGCACTCCGCAGCGGCGACCCCGTCGTCGGGATCTGGGCATCGCTGGCAGACCCTGCTGTCGCCGAACTGCTCGCCCCGGACGCGGACTTCGTGATACTCGACACCGAACACACGCCGAACTCGCTGGAGACGGTGACCGACTGTGCCCGTGCCGTCGACGCCGCGCCGGGCGATGCGCTCCCGCTCGCGCGGGTCCCCTGGAACGACCCCGTTCGCATCAAGCGCGTCCTCGACACCGGCGTCGGGGGCGTGATGGTGCCGATGGTCGAGTCCGCCGACGAGGCCGAGGCCGCGGTCGAGGCCTGTCGCTATCCGCCCGGCGGGATGCGAGGCATCGCGGCCGCGCGGGCCGCCGACTACGGGCGGAACTTCGAGGCGTACGTCGAGACGGCCAACCAGGAGGTCCTCACGGTCCTGCAGGTCGAGACCGAGGCCGGCGTCGAGAACGCCGCCGACATCGCCGCGGTCGAGGGGGTCGACGCGCTGTTCGTCGGGCCGGCCGACCTGTCGGCGAACCTCGGCGTCTTCGCCGAGTGGTCGAGCCCCGAACTGCAGGAGGCCATCGCCGCGGTTCTCGAGGCCGGCGAGGCGGCCGGGACGCCGGTGGGGACGCTCGGAACGCGGCCGGACGAGGTTCGGACGCTCGGCTCGCTCGGGTTCGACTTCCTCATCGCTGGGGTGGACACCGCGATGCTGCTGGATGGCGTGGCCGACGCGACGGCCGCGGCCCGGGAGACGCTCGGGAACTGAGGTCGCCGCCTGCCACCGGCACCCGGCGGGACGGGTCGTCCCCCCAATTCGGTATAGCGGTATGCGGTTTGCAGGTCGGCCTACCGACTGCCACGTCGCACGATCAATACCACGAGGAGCCCGAAATACGTCACCAGCCCCCAGCAGGCGGCTGCGAGAACTCGCGGCGCCCCCCGTGCGAGGATCCCACCGCCCAGCAGGGCGAGTGCGCTCCCGCGGTTGACGGCTGGGTGCTCCCAGAGCGACAGCAACTGTTCCGGATACCGGATGAACGCCCACTCCAGGGCGAGGGCGCAGCCGATGCCTGCGAGGGCCGCCCCGGGGTCGCGGAGTCGCTGTCGACCGTCCGGCCCCAGCACGTACAGGAGGCTGGCGAGACACCCACCGGCGAGTACGCCATCTCGGACGCGAGCCGGCTCCATGACTCAGGCGGACCGCGGCTTCGACGCCCGACGCCGCCACGTGTGTGGGATATCGTCCATCAGGAGTGCGTTGTCGAACGCCACGGCGTCGGCGGGGAGCCGCTCGTCGAAGAAGCTCGCCCCGACAGACTCGACCGCGAGCGGACGGACCCGCCACTCGTCCGGGTCGAGCTCGACGCCGGCGAGTTCCTCCCCAGCGGGCGTCGGGCAGTAGCCGACCGCACCACAGCGGTGGTACGCCGATGCCTCCTCGACGCTCTCGAACACGCTGTCGGCCGGGAGCGAGTCCGCCTCCGTCGCCGTGACGTGCATCGACACGTCGCCGTGGTGGCTCTCCATCGACAGCTCGTACCGACCGCCCCCCTCGTCGATATGGAAGTCGGCGCGGTACTGACGGCCGACGGTCCGCCGGCCGACGAGGCGGTTCAGGCGCGAATCCGTATCGCGACGAGGGACGTACACACCCGGTTCTCGTCCGCCGGCCGTGTCGTACTCGACACCGATGCGGTGGGCGGCGTTCTCGGAGGTACGGCCACAGACCGCCGGGAACCCCGCGGGACGCATCGCCGAGAGGCGGATGCAGCAGATGCCGCCGATGGCGACCCCGTTCACCGTCCGGGGGGAGAACCCCTCGGGAAGCACGTCGGCGAGCGCCGCCGGGTCGAGCCGGAAGTTGACCAGGAGACGCCGGTCGATGACGCCCCGAAGCGGCGGGATGAGGCCCATACGTGGCGGTTGCGGTTGCACTCGCAAAGGCCTTCGGGCGCGGGGGCGAGAGTAGGTGGCCGAGGGAGGTGACCGGATGCGGGGGATTTAGCCTTCACGCGCGCGCAGGTCCTCGCACGCATGTGCGCACACGAACTCGGTACGTCCGACTGGGGCGACTGGCTCCCCCGCGAGGTCGCCGAGGCGGACCCCGCCGGCGTCGATATCTGGTATCTGGGCTGTAACGGGTTCGTCCTGAAGGCCTCCTGTGGCGCCACGGTGCTCGTCGACCCGTACTGCGGGCTGGGCGACCCGCCACGCACCGTGCGGATGGTGCCGGTACCGTTCGACCCGGAGGTGTTCGGTGACCTCGTCGAGCCGGACGCGGTTCTCGCCACCCACGAGCACTCCGATCACGTCCACGAGGGGACACAGGCCCCGCTGGTGGCGAGCGGCGCCGACTACGTCGCCCCGGACGACTCCATCACGGTCGTCGAGGAGGAGGGCTGGACCGACCGCGAAGGGGTCGACGCGGCCGATATCGACGAGGTCGCGGAGGGCGACACGCTGTCGGTCGGGTCCCTGCGTATCCACGTCGAGCCGGCCCACGACCCCGACGCGACCCACCCGGTCTCCTACGTCGTCGAGCACGAATCTGGGACCTTCTTCCACGGCGGCGACGCCCGCCCGAGCGACGCGTTCGCCGACGTGGGGGAGCGCTACGACATCGACCTCGGGGTGCTGGCGTTCGGCTCCTCGGGGATGCTGCTGGACAAGGAGACGCGCGAGCCGGTGTACAAGCGGTGGTACTCCTCGCCCAACGAGGTGGCCGAGGCGGCCACCCAGCTCGAACTCGACCGGCTGCTTCCGTCGCACTGGGACATCTGGAAGGGGCTGACTGCGGACCCGCGGAGCGTCCGCGACCACACGCGGTCGTTCGCCCACCCACGGACCGTCGAGGTCGTGGAGATCGGCGACCGGGTGTCGCTCTGAGCCGGCACGGCCCGGACCCGCTGGTCAGGTGAGCGACCCCAGGTTTCAGGGTACATTTATGGGACTGAGGTTGCAGGTTCATACCACAGTATGAGCAACGCCGATTCAGAGGAGGTGAGCGTGGTCGTCGAACGGGGAGGAATCACCGTCGAGAAATCCTTCGAGCCCGACGATTTCCCCGTCCCCGCCATCGCCTTCGTCATCCACTCCGACCGCAAGGAGGCCACGGACGTCCGGATCGTGGACGACGTTCCGGACGACGTCCCGGCACAGGACATCGGGTTCCACCCCAAGTACGGAGCCGACTTCTGGCGCGTCGAGGACGAGCAGATCGTCTTCGAGCGGGAGTTCGAGGCCGGTGAGGAGTACACGACCGTCTACGGCCTCCGTGCGAAGGACACGGACGATATCGAGCGGTTCCTCACGGAGCCCACCATCGAGGGTGTCGAGGGTGAGGAGAGCGTCAGCGACATCATCGGCGACGAGGATGAGTCCGAAGCGGCCGAGGACGACGCCGACGACGCGACGGCGGACGAGGAGCCCGATACCTCGATAGACCTCGACGACCCGCTCGATGCCGACACGGAAGAAGTCGAGGATACTGACGAGGGAGACACCGACACGCCATCGCCGGCCGAGGCGTCGGCCGACGACCTGGAATCCGCCATCGCAAACGTCGACGAGGCCGATATCGAAGCCGAGGCCGAGGAGGCGGACGGGGAGAGCGAGGCCGCCGTCGACGAGTCCACAGCGGCCCAGGCGGCCGAGGCCGAACACGGGAACGGCACCGCTGAGGCCGTCGCCGTCGACGATGTCGCCGCGACGCTCGCGGCAGAGATCCGGGCGGGAGACGTGGCCGAGGAGGACCTCGAGACGCTCAACGAGGCCCTCGGTCCCGACATCGAGGCGATGAGCGCCGAGGCCGAACTCCCGGGCCACGTCGAGGCGAAACTCGACAAACTGCAGTCCGACATCGACGAGGTCGTCGCGTACACGGGCGCCCTCGAGGAGTTCCTCGACGACGCCGGCACGGCCGACGACCTCCTGGCCATGCGCGAGCGGTTCGATGACGTAGAGGGGAGCCTCGAACGGCTCGAAGGAACGGTCTCGGCCGTCGAGAGCGACATGACGGCGGTCGACGACCGGGTCGACAGCATCGACGACCGCGTCGACTCGATGGCCGAGACGACGGAGTCGCTGGACGGCCGGATCTCGACCATCGAGGACGACCTCGCGACACTCCGGACCGACCTCGAGACGATGCAGGACGAGCTCGGAGAGGACCTCTCCGACCGCGTCGCCGACGTCGAGGCCGAGCTCGAGGAGATGGAGGACGACATCGAGACGCTGGACAACCTCCGACAGGCGCTGGCCGGGAACTGAACCGGACGGCTTTTCTCCCGCAGTTCCGATTCAACCGGTAATGACGACCGTGCAGGTCGCCGTGCCACGGAAGGGTCGCCCGCTGGAGGCAGTGCTGGAACGGGTGGCCGACCATGGGGAGTCGACAGGCTCCGTGGACGTGACCGACCGTGTCGACGAGGTCATCTCCACGCTCCGGCTCGAGAAGGCCGTCACGAAGGGCGAGCGAACCCTCGACCGGTCCGTGTACGAGCGGCTGGCGCACTACTCCGACCCCAACGACCGATACGCCCCCGAGTACACCCTGCTCCGTGACGCCCGCGACGGATTCCCTCGCCGCGTCGTATTCGATTCGCTACTGGTGCCGACACCGGCCGGTGAGGTCCAGCTCGTCGGGCGCGAGGAGCCGTTCCGCGCCCTCCGGAAGCACGAGTTCGCACTGGGCTTCGACTCGGCCGACCTCGTGCTGGAGGAGGTCGTCGGGCTCCGCCCGGACCCGCTGACCTCGCTGGCGGACGTGAACCAGCGCATCGACCCGAGGGACACGGACGTCCGCGTCACCGGGGGCCTCGGCGATACGGTCTATCACACGCTGCTGGCCTCGCCCGAGGTCCGGGGCGACGGCGGGACCCCGCTGGACCGCTCGTTCGTCGCCGACTACGAGGGCGACCTCTGCATCTCGCCGCGGTACGAGCGCCTCGTCGAGGCCGTGCTCGGGAGCGACGCGCTGGACGGTATCGAGTTCACCTACACGGACCCCGAGCTGGAGGAGGAGGCCGCCATCGCCGACACCGGGCTGGGGGTCTATCTCACCGTGACGGGCTCGACAGCCCGGGAACACGGATTGTTGCTGGGCGAGCAGCTGTTCCCTTCGGAGACGGTCCTGCTGGAGAACGTCGCCGAGCTGGACGACGGGGCCCAGGCACTGGCGGACCTGCTCATCGACGAGTCCGAGACGGAACTGGTCGCCCCGGCGACCTGAGCTGCCCTCAGTCAGGGGCGATACCGGTCAGGACCTTCTCCTCTGCCTTCCGGAGGTGTTCGCCGACGGTCGTCTTCGTGCAGCCCAGCTCCCCGGCCAGGTCCTCGTAGGTCGCTCGCCGCGGCTGTTCGTAGTAGCCCATCTCGAGTGCCGTGAGGAGGATCTCCTGCTGTCGGTCAGTCAGCTCCGCGAACAGGCGCTCCTGCTCGGGCTGGTACTCACCGGTGCGTTCGACGGTGTGGTGCACGGACTCGGGGATGGCAGCGATTGCCTGCCGGATGTCCGCCTCGTCGCCGACGAGAGTGAGCCTGATGCCGCCGTCACGGGTGAACTCGAGCGGTGTATCGACCACGACGCCGAGCTCTCGTGGGATCCGCAACAGGCCGTCGACGGTCGGGCTCGGGTCGTGATGTGCGTAGACGAGGACGTTCCCGGCCACCTCGGAGATCTCCGACCCCTTGGCATCGAAATGCTCGACCAGCAGGTCGTGGATCGTGTCGTGGTCGCCCGACAGCTCGTACAGCATCACGACGCTGCCGTCGTCCATCAGCTCCAGCTGGTGGATGGCCTCGCGCGTGACCCGCTGGTCGTCGGCGGCCGCCCGGCCGAACCGGGACCAGCCCTCGTCCGGGTTCACCACCAGTTCCACGAACCGCATGGGTCGTGGCGACCGTCGCAATGCTCGCGCTTTAACCTTTTCCCGGCGGACTGGGACCTGATTCAACTCATCACGTACGGTGAACAAGTTGTCAGGCGTCCGCTCGCGACCGAGCCAGTCGATCCGCCGGGATACCCGGACCGACTCACAGGGACTCTCAGCCCCGTATTCCGTCGTAATAGCGGCACGGGAACCGGATGCCTACCACCCGAGATTCCGTATAGCGACATGCAGTTTACGAGTCGTGTCGGTGACGGTCTCCCTGGTGAGAGCTGTCGAAGTACCGCACTATCTCGTCCCGAGCGAGTAGATGTTCTCCTCGTATACCTCCCGGACGCGGTCCCCCCAGTTGTGGGTGTACGTGTCGATGACGTCCTGAGCGACATCACCGCGGAGGTACTTCACGACGCCTCTGTCGCCGGTTCGGTCCCGGAGGTGCGTGGTGAAGAAGTGCCGGAAGTAGTGGGGCGTGACGTTCTCCTCGGCGCCGCCACCGGAGCGGTACCAGCCCGCCTCGCGGGCGTGGTCGGTGACGAACGACCGGGCCATCTTCGGCGTGAGGCGGGCACCCCACTCGTCCTTCGTGCTGCAGAACAGGGGTTCCGCGTCCGACCTCGGGTCCGGGCGGACGGCGAGCCAGCGTTTCAGCGCAGCGGCCAGCTCGTCGTCGATGGGGACGACGGTGTCGCGTTTGCGCTTGTTCGAGGCGGTCCGTTCCTCGCCGTTGTACGGCTCCCCGCGGGCCGGGTCACTGGCCACGTAGATGGAGTCCGGGCGGCCGTCGAGCCCCCCACGCGGGGCGATATCGTACGCCTCGCGGACCTCCTCGTCGGTGAGCGAGCAGTCCCGGATGTCGAGGTTACAGAGCTCGCCGACGCGCATCCCAGTCTTCAGGAGCGTGACGACGACGGCCTGTTCGAGCGGGTGGTCGAGGCCCGCGACGAACGCCCGCATCCGCGGCAGGTCGATCTCGCGGCGTGCAGGGTCCGTATCGATGGTCTCGTCCATCTCGTCGGTGACCAGCGCCATCGGGTTCCGGTCGAACGTGCCGACCTCGACCATGTACCCGTAGAACCGGTGGAGGTAGGAGGCGTAGGAGGCGACCGTGCTGTCGGCGTACTCTCCACGAAGCCGGTGGACCCAGGCCATACAATCCCGGCGGGTGGCGTCGGCGAGGGTGGTCCGGCGGCCCTCCATGAACGTCTCGGCCGAGCGGAGCACGCGCTCGTAGGCGTCCCGGGTCCGCTCGGTCTTGCCGTGGTAGGTGAGGTCCTCCAGGAAGTACGCGACCGGGTCCTCGACGGCACCGGTCTCCCCGGCGCGGGCCTCACTCATCGGCGACCACCGTGTACCCACCGTGCCGGCCACTGTGTCGGACCCGGCCCGCGGACTGGAGCGATTCGAGTGACTCCTCCAGTCGGTCCTCCAGGTCGTCGGTCAACCCGGCGACCAGTTCGTCCCAGCCGAGATACGCGTCCGGCTCGAGGAGGTCGAGGACACGGTCTTCGAGGCCGTCACCCCCAGGGTCAGAGGGGGAGGAACGGGTCTGCTCGGGGTTGTTTCCGGTAACCGTATCGGAACCGCCGGAGGCGCGTTCGCTCGAACGGTCGTCAGTGCCCGGGAGGGAGCTGCTATCGTCGGTCCCGTCCAGTTCGAAACTCCGACGGCCTGCCTGCACCATCAGTCGAACGTACTCGCTCCGGCTCACGCCCATCGACTCGGCCTCGGCCTCCCAGGTCGCGCGCTGGTAGGCCGGGATGTAGGTGCTGACCGAGACGCGTTCGGTCTCCGACCCGTCCGTACTCATGCTCCCCTCCTCGAACGGACGCTACTTCAATCTGCGTCAGACACGACGATAAGGGCAGTTATCACCGAACGTGATGGTGTAGATCGGGGTAGTTTGCCCATCTATTCGACGATAACTGACTGTCCAGCCGACAGGCGCGTCTTTCCACATACCACATTAGACGATAACAGATTGGGCCCGATGAGACTCCGCGAGAGGTGGGTACCTCATCTAGCTCCGATATCGGTGGGCGAATTCAGGATTGTTCAGGGCGACGGGTGGCCCCTGGTCGTGGTGGTGTGATGGAGCGGCCTGTGGAGCCGAATCGCTCGAAGTCCACCAGCGGAAAGAGACACTCCGGACCGCCAGCCCCACTCCCGGGCCGTCAGGGCCAGTCCGAGTCCTCGTCCTCGATGACTGGTTCCACCACATCCGCCGAATCGTCTGGTGCCAGCTCCCAGTCGGCTCGTTCTGCCGCCTCCGAGACGGGAAGGCGCTCCCACCCTTCCGGTGCCGTTGACGCGCCGTCGGGCACGACGTACACGTACCGCTCGGTGTCATGGTGTGTGCGCATGTGGTCGAGCGTCTCCACGGCAGGGGCGGGTTCGGGCGGGAAGTCGTTCCGGAGGCCGTGTTCGCGAGTGAACTTGGTCAGAGCGTACGGCGGCTGGTCCGAGACGATACCGAGGTTCTCACTCCAGCGCCGGGCGTCCTCGAACGCCACAGCGGGCTCGGAGAGCTCTCTGAGCGCCTCCAGGTCGAACGCGAGCGTCAGTCCGGTCGCCACGAGTGAACGAGGGGAACGAACGCTCGTAAGCGTAGCGACCGGCGCCGACGGCAACCGTTGTTACGACATGAACGTTTATGATGGATGCCCCCGATGGGAGAGTGAAGACCGATGCTCGCTGTACACGTACGCAACTGATTCTCCCCCGGCCTCCTCGCGCTCCGCGCGAGGCCACGACAGCGGCATCGACGCGCGAACGCACTCACGAACCCACCAGATACCGATGGACGACTCCAACGACACGGCTCCGATGGTCCCGTACATGAACAACCCGACGACCCACACGACCCGAACGGACGGGGGAGAGCGACAGCGACAGCGATTCGAGCGCCCACCCGAGACGACTGGCAGTGAGGCCGACCGACACCGAGAGGCGATCGAACCCGGCGCGGCCGACCTGCGGTAAGCTACGAAATCCCGCGATTTCTGGTTCTTCAGCTCCGTACGTATGATAGCAGCTACTAGACTCGGAAACGGCCGAGTTCCGGAGCGAACCTCGACCAGCTGTTGTTTTTGGCAAACCTAAACTCTCAAGTGGGCGCTCACGAAGGCGGACGTATGAGCCAGCAGCAGGCCGACAGGTCGGCGGACGAGTCCGTGGCCTCGGCGGACGGGGCAGAGCAGTTCACCTTCGACGACCTCAGCGTCGTCATGGGGACGTACAACGAGGAGGCAGCCATCGGTACGGTGCTGGACGACATCGACCGTGTGACCGATGGGCGCGCCGAGGTCGTCTGCGTGGACGGCTCCAGCGACAGGACGCCCGAGATCGCCCGTGAGCACGGCGCGACGGTCGTCGAGCAGGAGCCACAGGGGTACGGCGTAGCCGTCCGCGAGGCGCTGCTGACGGCCTCGCGTCCGGTCGTGGTGACGACGGACTGCGACGACACCTATCCGATGGACGCGCTTCCGGAGTTCCTCGACTTCATCAACGAGGGCTACGATGTCGTTTCGGGTGACCGCCTCTACTACGGGGCCGACGCCATGCCGGCGTTCAACCGCCTCGGAAACGCTGCCTTCGCGGGTATCGCGTCCGTGCTGATGGGCGACCGGGTCCACGATACGACCACGGGGATGCGGGCGTACCGCCGCGAAATCATCGAGAAGATCGAATGGACGGAGAACACCGGCCTCTCCGCGGAGCTGCTCATCCGGCCGCTGATGCGTGGGTACGAGGTCCGAGAGGAGCCGATCACGTACGCCGAGCGGGCGGGCGAGACGAAGCTCGACCCGATACAGGGCGGCGCCGAGATACTCAAGTCCATCGTGAAGGTCTCGCTCGAGGAGCGCTTCCGGTAGCGCTCTATCGGACTGGCGTCGCATAATTATCAGTTTCTCAACTATTCCGCTCCTGCCGGGGCGTCCCATCCCCAACGCATAAATCGTATACCGCTATACAGAAAACGCACCATCTTCATCCCTCTTCTTCCAGCGCCTCACCCGCTGTCCGTGACTTCTCACGGGAGTTCCCAGCTGACTGGCTGCAGTCGATAGCAGTACTGGACCATCACCAGCTATATGTGGGATGCCCTCGCACGCCGAGTAACAACTGCACTTGGCCTAACACAATGAAGATTGCAAAAGAGACACGGGCTACCGATGCCCTCGTTCTGGTCGCCCGAGCGTCGCCCGCCGCGGGGGGCGTCCTCGAGACACACGCTCGCCGACTGCGCGACCGTGGCGTGGCCGACGCCGTCCACGCCGCGACCTGGCGCGAGGAGCCCGGCCGCGAACTCCGGACATCGTTCGCCGACATCTCTGCCGACCGGGTGTTCGTCGTCCCGGTCCGGGCCGCACACGCTCGCGCCACGACCGACGGCGTCCCGGCCGCCTTCGACACCGTCGATGGTGCGGTGGCGTACTGCGAGCCCGTCGGACCCTCGCCGGCCGTGACCGACGCGCTCGCCACACGCGCGGCCGAGCACGTCACGCCGACGCCGGACGCCTCCCTCCTTCTGGTCGGTCTGGGAAGTGGGGACCAGCCCTTCGAACGACAGGCTGCGGACTACCACGCCTCGCGGCTCCGCGAGACGAGCGCCTACGGCGAAGTGACGAGCGCGTTCCTCCTCCAGAACCCGGCGGTCGAGTGTGCCCGCTACACCGTCTCCAACGACCGCGTGGTCGCGGTGCCGCTACCGCTGGTCCCGTCGACGGCCACGACCGAGGAGATACCGCGCAAGCTGGAGGTCGACCGGGGTGGGCTCTCCTACGCCGACCCGCTCGGCGAGCATCACGCTGTCACCGACGCCATCGCCGCCCGCGTGGCCGAGCGACGGACGGGCACCGATACGCCGGGGACCTCGTTCGAGGACCAGCTCGCCCGCGACGCCCAGCGACTCGCAGCGGACGGTGACGGCCGACCGTTGTAACGTGACGGCGGCGGCACCGACGCCGCCACGACGGGACCGCAGTTCCGGTTACGCCCGTCGCACGACCAGCACCGACAGGTCCGAGAACGGCGTGTCCTCGGCCCCATCACCGCCCGCGTACTCGGCCAGCTCGCCGAGCGTCGACCGCGTCGTCGCCTCGTCATCGTGCGTCAGCCGCTCCAGAACCAGTGCCGGCAGGTCCGGGCTCGCACCCGACCCCACGAGGTCCGCGGCGATATCCCCGGGCATCAGGTCGTAGGGGCGGGGCAGCACCAGCAGATGGCGGTCCCCGACATCACGACGGAGCCGTTCACGGGCCTCGGCCAGGTCGCCGCGCCGGTGGAGCGTGACGAACGTGCTCTCCTCCATCGGCGTCCGGGCCCGCGAGGCCGCGAGCTGGAGCGAGGAGATGCCCGGCACCACGCGCACCGGCCGGTCGACGTGGCGCTCGACGCGCCCGACCAGCTGGTAGCCCGAGTGGTTCGGATCGCCCATCAGGACGGCCGTCCCTCGCGCACCGTCGCGGACGCGGTCGGCGAACGTCGCCAGCGTCTCGGCCTGGTCGCGGTAGCCGCATTCGAGCACCTCGCCGGTCGCGTGCTCGCGGACCACGTCCACGACCGTCTCGAACCCGACCAGCACGTCGGCCTCGCGGACGGCCCGCTGGGCACGCGGAACCAGATACTCCGGGTTGCCGGGGCCGACGCCGACTGCGAGGACTGGCGGGTCGCCACCGTCCTCGACGATATCGGCCGGTTCGGGCGCTCGGGCGGCGTACGCCGTCGGGTCGCCGAAGCTCCCGTCGGCAGCGTCCGCACCGGGGTCCTCGGTGTCGCTCACGGCGACTCCTCCAGGTCGAGGTCTTCCGAGCGAACGTCGCTCGCGACGTGGACGAGTTCGTTCGTCAGGCCCGCAGCCAGCCCGCTCCCACCGCGCCGCCCGACGTTCGTGATGGCGGGCACACCGTGCTCGCTCGCGACCTCGCGGAGCCGTTTCCGGGACTCGGCGGCCTTCACGAATCCGACGGGCGTGGCGACCACGACGGCGGGCCGGGTGCCATCCTCGATGCAGTCCGCGAGCGCCAGCGCCGCCGTCGGGGCGTTCCCGACGGCCGCGATGGCACCGTCGTAGACGCCCTGACGGTCGAGTTCGAGCACGGACGCCGCTGTGCGGGTCATCCCCGTTTCGGCAGCCAACTCGGCGCCGTTGCCGATGGCCTTGCGTACCTCGCAGGAGTGCCCGCGGCCCGTGATGCCCGACTTGACCATCGTGATGTCGGTCACGATGGGTGCCTCGTCGAGCACGGCACGGGCGCCGGCACGGGCGGGTTCGGACTCGTCGGCGCCCGTGAACCGGACGAGGTGCTGGAACTCCGGGTCACCGGTGGCGTGGACCGCCTTCGCGCGGAACCGGTCGGCCAGCGTCTCCTGTGGGACGAGTTCGTGGACCCGGTCCATGCTGGTCTCGGCGATCTCCATCGCGTTCTCGGTCGTCGCGCCGAGGTCGGCGTACTCCTCGACCTCTGCTGCAGTACCTCCATCCGTCGCAGCGTCGTCCTCAGTCGTCATCGCTGGTCACCTCCGTCCGGGCCGCGCTGGCCCCATCGCGAGCCTCGATATCGCCGTCGGCCCGCAGGTTGGCGTCGCGCAGATCGTCCAGGATGTCATCGTTGGCGTCCCAGAGGCCGCGTTCGCTCGCTTCGAGAAGGGTGTCCGTGATAGACTCCAGCGCCCACGGGTTCACCTCGCGGAGCCACTCCTGGCGGTCCTCGTCGAGTGCGAACTTCTCGGCCACGTCGTCCCACAGGCCGTCGCTGATGACGCCCGTGGTGGCGTCCCAGCCGAGCACCACGTCGACCGTGGTCGAGAGGTCGCCGGCGCCCTTGTAGCCGTGTTCCTCCATGGAGTCGAGCCACGAGGGGTTCAGGACGCGGGCCCGCATCGCCTTGCGGACCTTCTCCTCGTTCGTGTAGACGTCCACGCGCGAGGGGTCGGACGTGTCGCCGACGTAGGAGGCCGGCTCCTCGCCCGCGGTCTCCGCGACGGCGGTGATGAAGCCGCCGTGGAAGGCGTACCAGTCCGAGGAATCGAACTCGTCCTGCTCGGCGGTGTCCTCGATCTTCACGGTCGCCTCGACGCTCCCGAGGCGGCGCTCGAAGGCGTCGTGGGCCTCGCTGACCGTCCCGAGCGACCCCATCGCGTAGCCGCCCCACTGGACGTACACCTCGGCGAGGTCGGCGCGGTCGTCCCAGTTGCCCTCGTCGACCGCCTTGTTCGTCCCGGCGCCGTAGCCGCCGGGTCGGGTGGTGAAGACGCGCTGTTTGGCCGCGTCACGCGCGTCATCCGGGTCGAGGCCGTCGGCCGCCAGTTCCTCGGCCTCCGCCTCGACGTGTTTCTTCACGAAATTCATCTCGTGGGGCTCGTCCAGGCCCGCAACGAGGTCGACCGCATCGTGGACCACGCCCGCGGCCGCGGGGAAGGCGTCCCGGAACAGCCCGGACACCCGGGTTGTCACGTCAATGCGCGGGCGACCCAGTTCGTCGAGCGGGATGGCCTCCACGTCGTCGACGCGCCCGGCGTCGGTCCACACCGGACGCACGCCCATCAGCGCGAGCACCTGCCCGATGGTCTCGCCGCGCGTGCGGACGGTCGGGGTCCCCCACGCGACGACACCGACCTCCTCGGGGTACTCGCCTTCCTCGTCGTGGTGCCGGGCGGCGACGCCCTCGGCGACCTCCTTCCCGGCGTCGTACGCGTGCTTCGCGGGGACTTTCCGCGGGTCCAGTGTGTAGAAGTTCCGCCCCGTCGGGAGCAGATCGACGCCACCCCGTGTGGGCGCACCGCTCCCGCCCGGCGGGACGTACTCGCCGGCCAGCGCGTCCGCCGTCCGGGGCACCTCCTGACGGGCACCGCCGACCCGCGGCGCGGCCTCCTCGCAGATGAACCGGAGCGCCTCGCGCAGGTCGTCGTGGGCGCCCGAGACCGCGCGGCCGTCGCCCAGCGGGTCGATGTCGACCACGAGCAGGTTGAGATTCACCTCGTCGTCGGGCCCGGCCTCGCGCTCGGAGGCCGGCAGGTCGAACCCGTGGGCCGCGAGCGTCTCCACGAGGGCACAGCACGTCTCGTACACCTCGTCGGCGGCCTCGGCGTAGGTCATCTCGAGGTCGTCGTCGTAGGCGCCCGGCGATTCGAGCATCCGGTCCGGGTCGACGCCGAGAACGCCGGCCACGCTGTCCCGGAGGCTCGGCGCGCCGGGGTTCTCCAGCCGCGTCAGCGCGACCAGGTACTCCACGAGCCGGTCACCGGCCGGCGGCTCGCTCATCGTGTGGAGCCCCATCCGGATCTGGGTCGTCTTCACGTCCGTCAGGTAGTCGTGGACCCGCTCGACGAGTTCGTCCACGTCCACCTCGTCGCCCGACACCTCTCCCTCGGCGAGCGTGGTCCCGGCTTCTTCCGGACCACGAACGTCCGCCCGCTCCTCGATGTCGCCTTCGATGCCGAGTTCGACGGCGAGGTCGGCCTCGGCGACGGCCTCGCGGATGCGTTCTTCGAGTGCCTGCCCCTCGTCCGGGCGGGCGCCGGTCGTCCCGGCCTCGCGGTACTCGCTCGCCAGTTCCTCCAGTTCGGCCAGTTCGTCGTACGTCCCGGCGTTGGCCATCGGCGGCGTGAGGTAGTCCACGACGGCGGCGTAGGAGCGGCGCTTGGCCTGCGTTCCCTCGCCGGGGTTGTTGACGATGTACGGGTAGACGTTCGGCAGGTCGCCGACGAGCGCGTCGGGGGCGCTCTCGCCGTCGAGGCCGACGGTCTTCCCGGGGAGCCACTCCAGGGAGCCGTGCGTCCCCAGATGGACGACGGCGTCGGCGTCGAACTCGTGACGGAGCCAGCCGTAGAACGCGGCGTAGTCGTGGGGCGGCTGGAGGTCCGAGTCGTGGTACACCTTCGAGGGGTCCATCCCGAAGCCGCGTGGGGGCTGGACCGTGACGAGCACGTTGCCGAACTCGACGCCGGGGATGGCAAACGGGCGCTCGGGCGGGTCGCCCCATTCCTCGAGCACGTTCTCGCGGAACGAGGCGTCCATGTCGGCGAACCACTCGTCGTAGGTGTCCGGCGCGACCGTATCGACCGACAGGTCACGCACGTCCTCGGGCGCGACCCAGCGGTCGTCCAGCGTGAGCTGTGCGGTGAGCCGCTCGACGAGCGCTTGCCCGCTCTCGGGAAGCACGTCGGCGGGGGTATCGGCAGCCGACGCCGCGCCCGCTCCGAGGTCGTACCCCCGCTGGTCGAGTTCCTCAAGCAGGTTGACCGTGCTTGCGGGCGAGTCCAGCCCGAAGGCGGTCCCGATGCCGTCGTCGCTGGGCGGGTAGTTGTGGAGGATGACGGCGACCTGCTTGTCCTCGTTCGGTGTGTGCCGAAGCCGTGCCCAGTTCACCGCGAGACTCGCCGCGTGGTCGACGCGGTCCTCGATGGGGAAGTGCTGTTTCGGCGCGGTGCCGATGCCGGCCTCGTCGTCGGTGCGCTCCTTCCCGCTGATGGGATGGGTGATGACGTTGCCGTCGAACTCGGGGAGCGCCACGGAGAGGGCGAGTTCGAAGCCCATGACGCCCGTGTCGCTGGACTCGTAGCGCGACCGCGAGCGCATCGTCGTCACCGTCTGGATGACGGGTACCCCGAGCCGGTCGAGGAACACGTCGCCGCTGCCCTCGTCGTCGGCGCTGCGGCCCCGTTCGTCCATCGACAGCGAGAACATGAACGAGGACAGCATCGCGTCCACGATTGGGTCGCCGGCGTCGTCCGTCAGCCAGTTGTCGACGACCCACTCGGCATCGTTCTGGTCCGGGTCGTCCTCGGCGGGGTTGCAGAAGACGGGGAGCGCGTCGGCGCCCTCGGCCTCGATTGCACGGACCTGTGCGTCGACGTAGCGCAGGTTCTCGTGGGTCCAGTGGGACTCGTAGAACCAGACGCCGACGGTGGGCGTGTCGGGGTCGAGGGTCGCGGCGAGGTCCTCGTAGCTCGCTCCCGGGTGGTCCGGGTGGTAGACCCCTTCCGTCGGGAGCGCCACGGGGTCGTCGTGCTTGCGGGACTCATCGCTGAACTGGTCCACCAGGTAGCGCACACAGCTGGCGACGTTCGCGGTGCCGCCGCGGTCGAGGTACTCGCAGACGCGGTCGCGGGTGTCGCCGTCCACGGTCGTATCCTCGATGGCGAAGGCGTCACCGGTCGCCTTCACCACGAGCGGGACGCCCGCCTCGCGCAGCCGCTCGACGGCGTGCCCGTAGCCGGGCATCGAGTCCTCGGCGCCGTGGAGCCACAGCACCACCGCGGTCGCGTCGGTCAGTTCGTCGACGAACGCGTCGGCGTCCTCCGGGCCGTCGAGGTCGCTCTCCGAGCGCACCACGAGGTCCGCATCCACCTCGCTGGCGGCCCGGCCGACCGCCCCCAGTTCGTTCTCCGTCGCCGTGTACAGGCCGATGGTAGGCATAATCTTGTTAAACCTCCGTTGCAATCGGACAAGCATGGTTGAACTCGCGCGTACCAAAAGCCTGTCGGGGCCTGGACCACCCGAGGGGCGTGATGGCCCGGCATTCGACGAGGTCGTCGGGCAGGAGGAACTCAAGCGGGCTTTACTCGCGGTCGGCGCCAGCGACGCGCTCTCCGGGCTGCTGATCCGCGGAGAGAAAGGGACCGCCAAGTCGACCGCCGTGCGGGCACTGGCCGACCTGCTGCCCGACCAGCGGGTCGTCGCGGACTGCCCGTTCGGCTGCCATCCGAACCCGGGCGACGAGGGACCTGGGGCGGCGGCCGCGCCGCCGCAGTGTCCTGACTGTCGGGAGCGGGCGGACCCGCCCGTGGAGACGCGACCGACGCCGCTGGTGACGCTCCCCCTCGGCGCGACCCGTGACCGCCTGGTCGGGACGCTCTCGGTCGCGGACGCGCTGGCCGGCGAGGCGACGTTCGACCCCGGATTGCTCGCCCGGGCGAACCGCGGCGTGCTGTACGTGGACGAGGTGAACCTGCTCGGCGACCACCTCGTGGACGCGCTGCTGGACGCGGCGGCAAGCGGGGTCAATCGCGTCGAGCGCGACGGCGTCTCCGTCCAGCACCCGGCCTCGTTCACGCTCGTCGGGACGATGAACCCGGAGGAGGGGGACCTGCGCCCGCAGTTCCGCGACCGGTTCGACCTCCAGGCGACCGTCGCCGGACTCGAGGACACCGAGGACCGAGTGCGCGTGCTCCGCGGCGCGCTGGCCCGGGACCGGGGCGAGGACCCGCTGGAGGACGAGACGGCAGCCGACGAGACCGACCACGCCGCCCAGCTCCGGGGTGCCCGCGAGCGGCTGGCGGCGGGCGACGCCCACCTTCCCGACGAGTTCGCCGCGGAGGTGGCCGAACTCTGCCGTGACGCGGGTGTCGACGGGCACCGTGCGGACATCGCGACGGCGCGCGCGGCGCTCGCCTTCGCCGCGCTGGATGACCGACCGCGCGTCCTCGAACCGGACGTGCGGCGGGCCGCCGAGCTGGCGCTGCCACATCGACTACAGTCCCGGCCGTTCGAGGACGCTCCCGACCCGGACGACCTGCTGGACGAGCGGTTCGACGACCCCGATGACGGCGGCGAGGGGGAGAACGAACCGGACGAGAGCCAGTCGGAGGAATCGAACGAGGGCGACGAAACTGGCGACGGCGGCACCGGCGAGGCTGCCGACGATGCTGGGGGCGGCGCCGACGACGATCACGGTGACGGCGGGCCGGAGTCGGGGCCGGACGACGGGCCCGAAGGCGACGAGATGGACGGCCCGACCCCTGACGATGCGGACGGAGAGGACAGTGAGACGCCCGCGGAGGGGCCGAGCCCGGCACCTGCCGACGGTGAACGGACGGGCGACGGCGAACCGAACGACGACGCCGACGAGGCCGCGCCCCCGACGCCGCTGCTTCCCGGGCAGGCGCGTGCCGAGGCAGGTGAGGCGCGGGCACCCGACCTCCCGACGCCGGACGGTCCCGAGGCGGCCGAGGGGGCGGGCGGCGGGTCGGCGACAGTCCGCGGGGACGAGTCGGGCCCCCGGGTCCGGACGCGACGAGCGGACCCGGACGACCAGGTCGATGCGGCGGCGTCGGTCCGGACGGCGGCCGTGAACGGCCGGGACCGGGTCGCCCCGCGTGACCTCCGGGCCTCGGTCCGGGCGGGCGACGCGACGACGCTGGTGCTGTTCGTGGTCGACGCGAGCGCGTCGATGCGGCCGGCGATGCGCGCCGCGAAGGGGACGCTGCTGGAGCTGCTCCGCGAATCCTACCAGGCCCGGGACGAGGTAGGGCTGGTGGCCTTCGCCGGCGACGGCGCGGACGTAGTGTTGCCCCCGACGGACAGTACGAGCCGGGCGGCGCGCCACCTGAAGGAGCTGCCGACGGCCGACAGGACGCCGCTGCCGGCCGGGCTGCGGACCGCGAGCGAGGTGCTGGCGCGGGCCGACCCGGACGCGAGCGTGGCCGTGCTGGTGACGGACGGCCGCGCGAACGTCGCTGATGGAGAGAGCCCGACGGCGGCGACCCGGGACGCGGCGCAGGGGCTCGCCGAGGTGGCCGACGACGTGCTGGTGGTGGACGCCGGCGAGGGCCGCGGCCTGGTCGGCACGGTCGCCGGGACGACGGACGCGACCGTCGTCGGCCTCGATGCGCTCTCGGCCGAGCGCGTGGATGCGGCCGCCCGGAGCGCACGCGACACCGACACTTGAACGGCGCAACCACACTGTGGTTCGCTCGAAAGTTTTACAATCTAGCTTGACTTTTGACAAGTCGAGTTTCCGATGTCGCAGTCATCACCGCCCGCCTCGCGGGCCTCGACCGTCCAGGACCGTTTCACCGCCGCACGCACGTCGCTGACCGCCACGCAGGTCGCGGTCGGGACCGCGCTGGTCGCCGGCCTCCTGTTCCTGCTCGTGTTCGCGGGCGAGCCCGCGGTCCACGAGTCGCTCCACGACGCGCGCCACGCCGCCGGCATCATCTGTCACTGATGCTCGCGGCCTACGCGCTCCGCGGGCTGAAGGCCGGCGCGGTCGCGGGCCTCGCGTTCGGGCTGTTCGTCGTGCTGGTGGCGTCGCCGCTGGTCGCCGTCGCGGAGGAGCGCGCGGGCCACCACGGCGAGCACGCCGGCGACGCCGCCCACGAACACGCGACGGCACACGATCACGTCGACCTGGGCCCGCTCTCCGTCCCGACGGGGGCGCTGTCGACGCTGACGAACCTGCTGGGCGGCCTCGGTTGGGGCGTCCTCCTGGGGGTGGGCTTCGGCGTCGCGTTCTACCTGCTGGAACCGGCCGTCCCCGGCGCGGGCGATGCCCGCGTCTACCTGCTTGGCGCCGCCGGGCTGCTCACCGTCTCGGGGGCGCCCTGGCTCGCGGTGCCGCCCCAGCCCCCGGGCGTCGAGGGCGCGGCGCTCGACGTGCGCGGCCTCTGGTACGGCGGCGCGCTCGTCGCCGGGGCCGCAGCCTGCCTCGCGAGCGGGGCACTGTACGACCGGCTGACCGGTGCCGGCCGCGACCGCCGGGTCGCCGCGCTCGTCGCGGCGGGCCCGCTCGCCGCGCTGCTCGTGCTCCCGGTCGTCGGCCCCACCGCGGCCGCGGGGGAACCGCTGGTCGCGGCCTACCGCGGTGTCGTGCTCGCGGGCCAGGTCGGCCTGTGGCTCGTCCTGACGACGGCGTTCGCACGGTTCCACCGGCGCGGACTCGACCGTGACGCGACGGTCACGGCCGATAGCCCCGCAGTCGTCCCCGGAGACTAACTGTTGAATCAGACTAACAATAGACGGACAGCAGATATTCTCCGAATACCTCTCGGATAAGGCAGTAATCAGGCAGATTCTCGATTACCGCTCGAACAGCCACAGCCGGTACGCACCGTGCTCGACGCCCTCGTCGTGGTAGATGACGGGCTCCTCCACCGCCGCAACGCCGTCGTTCGCGACGGCCGCGCAGGTGACGATGCCGTCGGTCTCGACCGCGGCGGTCGGCCCGTCGGCGAGGTCGAAGGTCCGGACCGCGTGGGTCGCGGCGTCCCGGTCACGGAAATGCTGGGCCGACGGGACCGCTACGCACGATTCAGCGGCGCCGAGGCCGGTAGCGAAGCCCCCGACCGGGTCCGACCACTCCTCCACGCCGTCGCGGACGCCGACAGCCGTGTGCTCGCGCGGATGTCGAGCCTCGGTCTCGCGGCCCGCCTCGGGATAGGTGTTGCCCGTGACGAACAGCGCACCGTCGGACGCGTCCGACGAGCCTCGCCTCGCGCTGCTCGACTCATCCCCGGAGTCGGTCGCGTGGACGTGGTTGGGGTAGGCGTAGACGGTGTCCGTGCCCTCCTCGGTGGCACGCTCGACCGGCCGCGCGAGGTCGAGCTGCCAGCGCACGTCCCCGCGCCGGTCGAGTGCGTACCCACGGTAGTCGGCGTGGCTCGCCACCACGGGTCCGTCGGGCGTCAGTGATACGTCGCCGACGCGGCGCTGTCCGGGTGGCTCGGCCATCGCGGTGCCGGGGTCCCAGCGCCACCGCTCGCACCCGTCGCCGGCGTCGAGCACGACGAGCCCGTCGTCGTGCGCGTCCGGGTCGGGACAGCGGTTGTACGCGACCGCGACGCGCCCGTCCCGGGCGTCGACGGCGATGGGTGAGGCGTCGGCGCGGTACCGCCACGCGACTTCGCCGTCGGGCGTGAACGCGTAGACGACGCTCTCGAAGTGGCGCGGCTGGTCGTCGTCGCCCGAGCGTTCGTACCGCCGCACGGCGACGTACGCCCGGGACTCGCTGTCGACGCGCGCGGTGGCCGCGCTCGCGACGAACGGGAGGTAGAACCGCGAGTCACGCTGCGGGTCGCCCACGTCCGTCGCGCTCTCGTGGCGCCAGCGGCGCTCGCCGGTCGCGCCGTCGTGGTAGCGGACGGTCCCGGCGGTACCGCGCTCGCCGACGAGCACGCCGTCGGCGAACGGGACGAGGGTGACGACGCTGCCCGCGTCCTCGGGTGCGTGCCGCCAGCGTTCGGTTCCGTCGGGTGCCACCGCGACGAGCGAGCCGTCCGCGAGGCCGGCGACGGCCAGGGAGGTCTCGGCGTCGGGCGCCTCGACCAGCGCGACGGCCGACCGCCGGCCGGCGTGGCGCGACCGGGCCGGATCCACGTCGCCGAGCGACACCGCTCTGGTCTCGGCGAGCGCGTCGGCCCCCGACTCGCGCCGGGGCTCAGTCGTCGTCATCGACGGGGAACGCCTCGTGGAGCAGGTGGTGGGCGTCGTCCAGTCCGTCGAGGACGGACTCGCCCTGGTTCGTGAGCCGGCGCACGGCGCGCTCGGCGTCCCGCACCGCCACGAGCCGGCCGCGGAGGTAGTCGTACCGGTCGGTCGACTCGTCCGCCGCAGCCACCTCCTCCTCTAGGTCGACCAGCGCGGCGTCGAGGTGGCGCTCGATGGCCGCGAGGTCGTCCGCCTCGGCGAGCGCGCCGATGGGGCCCTCCAGGTGCCCCTCCAGTTCCTTCTCGGCGTGTTCGCGGGCGCTCCGGTCGGTCGTGCCGAGGACGTTCATCAGTCCGAGTCGCAGGGCTTCGAGTTCGTGACAGGTCATGTGTATGGGTGGTGTGGATGAGTTGTCGTCGGGTGTCGGTCAGTTGGCGATGCTACAGCGTGCCGTCGACGAGGTCGCTCACGATACGGTCGCGGTCGAGGTGGTCGCCGACGACGCGCTCGGCGTCGTCGGGCGCGACATCGCCGTACCACACGCCGTCCGGGTAGACAGCGACGATGGGACCGTCGCCACAGCGGCCGAGGCAGGAGGACCGGGTGACGCGCGCGTCGCAGGCGTCCGAATCACGGACGCCCTGCCGGAGCCGCTCCAGGACTGCGGGCGCACCGTCGGCGGCGCAGGTGGTGTTCGTACAGACGGCGACGTGCTTCTCGGGATGGTCGTGGACGTGCGGGTCGTCGTCGATGTCCTCGCGGTCGGCGTGGGTCTCCAGATGCGTGAGCGCGCGCAGCGTCGCCCGCGCGCCCCCGACGTCCTCCTCGTAGCCGTCGAGTTCGACCTTGTACTTGCACGTATCGCAGGACATCTCGACGCTGTCCGTGCGGGCGGCCTGCCAGCGGTCGCCCAGCACGTCGAGCAGCCGGCTGTCCGTGCCGAGCGGGTCGCCGGCCGCCGCCTCGACGTACGGGTAGTCGGCGTCGAACTCGTCGGCGCCGTCGCGGATGCGGCCAGTCAGGATCCCGTCGCCGAGCATGTACGGGAGCACGAGGACGGCATCGGGGCGCGATTTCGCCATCCGATGGAGCGTCTCGTCCAGCGTCGGCTCCGTGACGCCGATGAAGGTCGGGGCGACGCGAGCGAAGTCGCGGCCCTCGTGGAGCAGCCGCGCCAGCTTGTGTACGTCGGCGTTGGCATCCGGGTCCGAGGAGCCACGCGCGCAGAGCGCGACCGCCACGTCGTCCTCGGCGCGGTCGACGCCGAGTTCCGCCTCGACGGCGGCCGCCCGGTCGTCAAGCAGGTCGACCAGCGCGGGGTGGACGCCGAGATGGCCGCCGACGTGGAACGTCGCCTCGGGGTGGTCCGTGCGGGCGCGCTCCACCGCGAGGGGCACGTCGTTCTTGACGTGGCTCGCGGCGAACAGCGACAGCTGGACCACCGTCACGCGGGAGACGCTCGGCGTGAGCCCGCCCAGCGCCTCCGGGATGGACGGCTCGGCGAGTTCCAGGAAGCCCGCGTCCACGGGCAGGCCGAGCCGCTCCTCCAGCATGACCGCCAGCTCCCGGACCTGCTCGTTGGACTTCTCGCGCCGGGAGCCGTGGCCCACCAGGAGGACCGCCTCGTCGTCCAGCTGGTCCGGGAGCTCCGGGCTCTCGGTCGGGGCCTGGGTGGGGGTCCGCTGTGAATCGCTCATCTGAGGTCGCCTCCGTCGGATTGTCTCGAGCGTGGCATGCTCACTCCCCCTCCGAGACGCTCGCGGCACGCTCGATGCTCCGGAGCAGCTTCGTCCGGCGGTCGTCGGCGTACAGGCCGGTCGCGTCGCTGCCCTCGTACACCCACTCGCCGAACGCAGCGGTGTCGGCGTCCGCCACGCCGAACCAGTAGCCGCCCGAGGAGGTCTCCGCGAGGTCGTCCGCGCCGAAGCCGTTGTCGGCCAGCGCGTCCTGAACCCACTCCAGCAGCGCGCGGTCCTCGTGGACGAAGCTTACGCCGACCACGCCCTCGGACTCGCGGAAGCAGACCGTCCCGCTCGCTTCGAGGAGCCCCCGCAGCAGCTGGCGGTCGTGGTCGGCCAGCGCGTCCAGCCGGTAGCCGCCGTCGGTGCCGTCGATGGGGAGCCCGAACGCGGCGGCCGCGCGGTCCGCGGCCCCGCCGAACACCTTCACCGTGTACTCGTCCTCGACGCGCGCGAGCGAGGCGTCGTGCGCGTACGGCCGCTCGACCGTGCGCTCGCCCGCGAGCCGGCCGTCGTCGCCGGCGATGGCCGCGAGGCGCCGGGCGACCGACTCCTCGGCCGCACGGACACGGATTCGTTCAGCCGTGAGGTCGCCGTCGCCGGCGACCCGGCCCCAGAAGTACGCCGTCTCCGGGTGGGCCGCGAGCAGGTCCCGGGGCGGGTCGCGGTCGGTGGCGTTGACAGGGGCGTCGCTCATCGCGATACCTCCGGAACAGACGCGGTTATCGACCTGTCCCGTGCCTTCGAACTGTATTCGGCTGTTTTCGGCTTCATTCCAGCACCTCCACGGAAATCGCGCTCGGCGGACAGGCCGCGGCGGCGCCCTCGGCCTCGGCCAGTCGGTCGTCCTCGAACGTCGCGGTGACGCTGTCGTCGGCGTGCTCGACGGCTTCGGCCTCGTCGGGGTCGAAGCCGGCGAGGCCGTCCTCGGCCTCCACCAGCCGGTCGTCGCGGACGAGGCAGGCGAAGATGCCGTCGCACGCGTTCTTGTCGACGGTGACGCGGTAGCGCGTCGCGTCGGTGTCGGTCGTGCTCATCTCAGTAGTCGTACTTGGACTCGTAGCCCCGGGGCGTGACCATCCGGCCGTCCTCGACGTACGTCTCCTCGTTGCCGACGAGCACGGTCGTCGTCATGTCCACGAGGTCCGTCTCGCCGAGTGCCTTCAGCTCGCCCAGCTCGACGATCTCGACCTGCTCGTCGTCGCGGCCGGCGCCGTGGACCACGCCGACGGGAACATCGGCGCTGCGGTGCTCCAGCAGGATGTCACAGCACGTCTCCCAGTTCTCGCGACGCTTCCGGCTCCAGGGATTGTAGATGGCGATGGTGAACCCCTCCGGCGCGACGGCGTGGAGCCGCGACTCGATGTCCGCCATCGGCGTGAGGTGGTCGGACAGCGAGACGGTGACGGTGTCGTTGACGAGCGGCGCGCCCAGCCGCGCGGCGCAGGACTGTGCGGCCGGAACGCCGGGCACAACCTCGAAGTCGACGGCACTCGGTGTGGTGCCCTTCGACTCGACGATCTCTAAGGCGAGCCCCCCGAGCGCGTAGACGTTCGGGTCGCCGCTGCCGACGATGGCCACGTCGTTGCCCGCCAGCGTCCGGTCGACGGCCTCCTCCGTGCGGGAGACCTCGCCGCACATCGGCGTGTCGTACAGTTCGTCCGCGGCCTCGGTCACCTCGTCGGGCAGGAGTTCGATGTAGGTGGTGTAGCCGACGATGTGCTCGGCCTCCAGCAGGGCCGCCTTCGCGCGCTGGGTCATCCCCTCGGCGTGGCCCGGGCCCAGGCCGACCGCGACCAGCCGGCCGGGGTCGCCCTCGAAGTCCGCGGCGGTCGCGGCCACCTTCTCGTCGGTCGTCTCCTGCTTGCTCTTCGAGGCGCCACAGCCCGACGAACTCGACGAGGAGCTGGACGAGGAAGCACCGCACTTGCTCGTGGACTCCTCCTCGGTCGTCGACGCGCCGCACTTGCTCTCCGTATCAGTCGAAGTCGATGCCTCGGTCGTGGTGTCGGTGTTCTCGGTACTCATTGTGAATCAGAAGTCCTCCACGTCGCGCCCGCCGCGGGGCGTGACGAGGTACTCGCGGTGGTCGTTGCTCCAGACCTCGGTCTCGTGGGTGCCGACGAGGATGGAGGTGCCCATCCCGCCGACCTCCTCGTCGTGCTGGTCGGCGTCGCCCAGCGTCGTGAGGGTGAACGTCTCGCCCTCCAGGTTGCGGCCGGCCTCGCCGCGGCCGGCGTCGTTGACGATGGCGACGGGCACGTCGTCGGCCCGCTCCTCCCGGAGCACGTCGATGGCACGCTCGTAGTCGCGCCAGCAGTTGTAGAGGACGACGACGAACCCGGAGATGGCGGCGGCCCGCAGCTTCTCCTCGATCTCCTCCCAGCCCCGCCACTTGTCCGACAGCGAGACGGTGCAGAAGTCGTTGGAGAGGGGCGCGCCGAGGTTGCCGGCCAGCCCCAGCGCCGCCGTGACGCCCGGAACGATCTCGATGGGCACGTCCGTCGCGCCCTCGGCCTCGGCCATCGTGAACACGAGGTCGCTCTTCCCGTACACGTTCGGGTCGCCACCGGAGACGTGGGCCACGTCCTCGCCGCGCCGGACGCGGGCGAATGCCTCCTTCGCCAGTTCGACCTGCCGGCCCATCGAGGACCGGACGAGTTCGCCCGTCGACCCGTCCGGGCGCTCGAAGACGCCCTCCTCGTCGGTTCGGCCTTCGGGCGGCAGGGTCCCGTCCTTCCGGAGGAACTCCTGGTAGAGGTTCGACGCGACCACGCAGTCGGCCGTCCGAATCACGTCCCGTGCGCGCTGGGTCATCTCGTCGGGCAGGCCGGGACCGATGCCGACGACGTACAGGGTGCCGTACTCGGACTCGGGGACGATCTCGCCGTCGAGGTCGAACTCGCCCTCTGTGTCGGGGGCGTCGGTGCTCATCGGCCGACCGCCACCGTGACGGCGTCCTCGTGGCTGACCTTCTCGACGAGCAGGTCGTGGTCGCGCCCGCCGGCGATGGCCGAGGCCTCCGCGATGCCCGGCCAGCCGATGAGTTCGCGCGACCGCGACGGGGTCGGGCCCTCGAACTCCTCCAGGGTGGACTTCTCGAAGGAGACGACGCCGAGGCCGAGTTCCTCGGCCGCTTCGAGCAGCCCGTCCTCGTCGGCCTTCCGGGTGCCCGTCGCGACGAACTCCACGTCCGAGAGGTCGTAGTCCGTCCCGTCGAGCGCCGCGCGCCACGCGGCCTCGAACTGCTCGGCCTCGGCGCCCGCGACGCTCCCCGTCCCGAGGACGACGCCGTCGTCCGAGTTCCGTTTCAGGACCGTCACGTCCTCTCCAGCCAGTACCGCGGTTGGGCCGTCGAGTCGCGCGACGGGGCCGAGTTCCTCGTCCAGCACGGCGAGGTTCGTGGCCACCGTCGAATCGCCGTTGACGACGTGCGCGTCGAGCGCCTTCGCACGCTCCTCGACGCCCTGCTTGCCCGCAGCCTCCGACGCGGTGGTCATGGCGGGGACCGCCCCCATCGACGCGAGGTCGTCGGCCACCTGGTTGGCACCGTGGTGGCCGCCCGTCAGCGGGATGGCCCACGTCAGCGCCTCGTCGACCACGACGACGGCGGGGTCCTCCCACTTGTCGTCGAGCAGGCCGGCGGTCTTGCGCATCGCGATGCCGCTGGCCATCAGCCCCACGAAGCAGTCGTACTCGCCCCAGTGCTCGGCGAACACGTCGCCGTGGTACTCCAGCAGGTCGATACTGTTGTAGCGGTCGCCGATGCCCTCGCGGATGTCCTCGGCAGTCTCCCACTTGCGCTCGAAGGCGACGATGGCAATGTCCTCGGCCACCTCGCCGTCGCTGTCCGGGGTCGAGCAGTGCCCGCCCGAGTCGTCGTTCGATGCGTCGTCCGTCGTTCCGCTGTTGCTGTCCGTGCTCATGTCGTACACACCGTGGTTCCGCCTGCGTCGCTTGGTGCGCCACCCGAGTCGGGTGGGAATGGAAGGGGCCGCTGGCTCGACGAAGCACGCCGACGCAAGCACTGCACCGAGCGACTGCAGGGAGCGAGGGAAGCGCGCAGCGAGGCGCGCGAGTCGAGCCGGCGGGGGCTTCCGAGGCAGGTTCGTCCGACTCGCCCCATCAGTCGGCCTCCACCTCCTCGTCTGTCGATTCTCCATTCTCTCCGCGGTTCGCCCAGCCGCCGTACAGGTACGACCGCTCGTAGTCGCCCGCGCCGACGGCGTCGCCGATGACCACCATCGCCGAGGCGCGGTAGCCGGCGTCCTCGATCTCGTCGCCGATGTCCGCGACCGTCCCCGTCAGCACGTCCTCGTCGGGCCAGGAAGCGTGGTAGACGACCGCGACGGGCGTCTCGGGGTCGATACCCTCGTCGACCAGCCGGTCCATCGTCTCCGGGACGGCGTGGGTTCCGAGGTAGATACAGGTCGTCACGTCGCCCATCTCGACGAACTCGGCGATATGGTCGTCCTCGGCGTCGAGCGTCTTCCCCTGCGGCCGGGTGAAGGCGACGTGGTTGGCGGCCCCGTTCAGCGTGAGCTGGGTTCGCAGCGTCGCCGCAGCGGCGAACGCCGAGGTGACACCGGGGACGATGTAGGTCGGGACGCCCTCGCTCTCCAGCGCGTCCATCTGCTCCAGGGCGGCGCCGTACACCGCGGGGTCGCCGCTGTGGAGCCGGACGACGGTATCGCCGGCCTCGTACGAATCCCGCATCAGGGGGATGAGCTCCTCCAAGTCCTTCCCGATGGAGGAGACCGTCTCGGCGTCGGCGCAGTACTCCTCGAGCAGTTCGCTGTTGACCAGCGACCCGGCGTGGACCACGAGGTCCGCCTCCGCGAGCAGGTCGCGGCCGGCGACCGTCAGCAGTCGCGGGTCGCCCGGTCCCGCGCCGACGAAGGGGATGCCGTCCTGCTCGTCGCCGGCCGTATGCTCGTAGACGCGGGGGTCGCGCCCCTCGGCGCGGGCGGCCGAGGCCGCGTCGATGGCCGCCTGGGGGTCGGCCGCGGCGGCCTCGGGCTCGGTGTCGGGGTCGTCGCTCATCGTCCCACCTCGTCGCCCGAGAGGGCGGCTTCGGAGCGTTCGAGTCGTTCGGCGTCCCCGCCGTCCGTGACCGCGCGGCCGCCGTCGGCACCCGCCTCCACGAACGCGTCGGTGGCCTGCTCGACGCGGGCCTCCGGGCGCTCGGCGTACGCGAGCGTGTAGTAGTCCCGCTCGGCGAGGTCCGCCGGGTCGTCGGTGACGAGCGTCTCGCCCTGCTCCATGAACAGCCGGCGGCCGTAGGTCACCTCGTAGCCCGCCTCGACCAGTTTCTCGTGGGTGGCCGGGGCGTCGGTCACCTTGAACAGGACCATCCGGTCTGGGCCGGTCGGGGCGGCACCCCGTGCGGCCTCCCGGAGCGCGATGCTGGAGCCGGCGGCGACCTCGACGCCGAGCGCCGTCGCAAAGGCCGTGAGCGCGCTCACACCCGGCACGACCTCGAGGTCCACATCCGGGTGGAACGCCGCCAGCGTCCGCCGGAGGTGGCCGAACGTGGAGTAGACGTTCGGGTCGCCCAGCGTGACGAACGCGACGGTCCCGTCGCGGGCCGACGGGGCGATCTCGGCGGCCGCCTCGCGCCAGGCCTCGCGCAGTTCCTCCTCGTCGCGGGTCATCGGGAAGTCCAGGTCCCCGATGCGCTCCTCGGGGACGTGCTCGGTCGCGACCGAGCGCGACAGGCGCCCGGGCGAGTAGACCACCTCGGCCTCGCGCAGGACCTCGCGGCCCCGCACCGTGACCAGGCCCGCGTCGCCGGGGCCCAGGCCGACGCCGTACAGCGTCATGCGCCCCCCACGATGCAGTAGACCGGGTTCTCCGAGTCGAACGAGGTGGCGCCGGCCAGCTCGTAGCCGTGGCTCACCTGGAACTGGCAGACCTCGTCGAGCAGGTCACGCTCGCGGAACGCCCGGACGGCGTCGCCCGCCACTTCGAGCCGGGAGACGTTCATCACGACCGTCCCGACGCCGGTCTCGACGGCATGGTCGAGCACGGCCTCGTAGTTGCGGCTGCCGCCCAGGAACAGCGTGTCGGCGTCGTCGGGGAGCCCCGCGGGCGCCTCGGCCTCGCGGAGCCGGACCGTCGCGGGGTCGGTTGTCGCGGCACCCGTTTCGCTGTCGGCGGTGACGACCCCCCCGTCGGTGGCGGTGTCGATGTCCGCCACGGGAACACCGTTGGCGGCGAGGTTCTTCCGTGCCGTGTCGAGGCGTTCGGACTTCCGTTCGAGCGCGGTCACGCGGCCGGCCCGGCGCGCGAGGCCGACGGTGACAGCCCCGGTGCAGGCACCCACCTCGACGGCGTGGGCGTCCGGACCCGGGTCGAGCTTCGCGAGCGTCACCGCACGGACCTCCGGTTTCGTCGGCCCGGCCTTCGCGTCGTGGGGGAGTCGTACCCGTACCATGCCGAGCACAAGCGCACCCGGGAGTAAAACAATTGTGCTTGTATTAGGACAAATCAAGTCGTTATTGTGCGGGTAGAATCGGGTCAGCGGTGCAGAATCCGGGAACTGAGTCCAAAATTACTTGCACTCGGCGGGGGGACACGGTGGTATGAGTGGCGACGAGGCGGGCGGCGGGTCGACGGACGCCGGTGACCGCGCCGGCGTCCTCCGGAGCAAGCGCGACGCGACGCGCTACCAGATCCTCGTGGAGATCGCCCAGCGCCAGCCGGCCGTGAGCCAGCAGGAGGTGGCCGACGCCATCGGTGTCACGGCCCAGGCGGTGAGCGACTACCTCCAGGGGCTCGTCGCGGAGGGGTACGTCGAGAAGCACGGCCGCGGGCGCTACGAGGTGACCAACGAGGGCGTCGACTGGCTGATGTCCCGGACCGAGGCGCTCCGGGATTACGTGGGCCACGTCTCCGAGGACGTACTCGGACGGGTCGAGGTCGACACCGCCATCGCGACCGCCCCCATCGACGAGGGACAGCCGGTGTCGCTCTCGATGCGTGACGGCGTGCTGCGGGCGACGCCCGGCAGCGCGGGCAGCGCGACGGGCGTGGCGGTCACGAGCGCCGAGGCCGGGCAGGACGTCGGCGTGACCGAGTTCGAGGGGCTCGTCGATTACGAGTGGGGTGAGGTCCGGGTCGTGAGCGTCCCCCGTGTCCACGAGGGGGGGAGCGCGGCCGTCGACGCCGACGCGCTCGTCGAGCGGGCGGCCGACCTCGACCTGCTTGCGGTCGCCGGGGGGGAGGCGCTGGCGGCCGTCGAGCGCGCGGCCCTCGACCCGGACATCCGGTTCGGGGTTCCCACGGCCGTGACCGAGGCGGCCCACCGTGGGCTGGACGTGCTCGTCGTGGCGAGCGTCACGGAGCTGTCGGCCATCACCGACGCGCTCCGGGAGGGTGACCTCGGCTACGATGTCGTCGACGGCGAGCGGCGGTGAGCCGACACCCCAGGACGGACGCTGCCCCGCCGGCACCGGCGAACGGGACCGCGGTTACTGGGTGTGGGTCGTGTCGACCCGCTCGACGGCCAGGAACTCCCGGTCGGGGAACCAGAGGTCCAGTTCCGCCTCGGCGCTCCCGGGTTCGGAGGCGTGGACCAGGTTCTTGACGGGCTTGCCGGCGGTGTCGGCGTGGCCGTAGCTCACGTGCGCGAAGTCCCCCCGTATCGTCCCCGGCGCCGCCTCCTGTGGCGCCGTCTCCCCGACCAGCTTCCGCACCTCTGTGACCGCCTCCACGCCCTCGAAGACGGCGGCGACCACCGGCCCGCCGGTCACGTAGTCGACGAGGTCGTCGTAGAACGGCTCGTCCGCGAGGTCGTCGTAGTGGGCCGCGACCAGGTCCCGGTCCGGCGCGCGGGATTCGACCGCGGCCAGCGTCAGGCCGACCCGCTCGATGCGGTGTAGCACCGACCCGACGAGGCCACGCTCGACACCGTCCGGCTTCACGAGCACGAGGGTCCGCTCGATGGTCTCCATACGCCCGCCCGTCGGGCCGTCGGCATTACTCTTGTTCCGGGGTGTTCGTGTCTCCCATAGCCCCGTCGACAGGGGAGCGTTGAAGCCCCTGCCCCGGGATGTTCCCGCAGGACGCATGGTCGACGTTCGCGAGTACCTGCGCGAGTCGAACGCGATAGAGGGCGTCGAGAGCGAGGCCGCCCTCGCGGACAGCCTCGACGCCTGGGCGTATCTCCGTGACCGGGACGAACTCACCCACGAGGTCGTCATGGAGGGGCACGAACACGTCCTCGAGAACCGCCAGCCCGGAATCGCCGGGGAGTACCGCGACGTCCGGGTGACGGTCGGCGGGCGGCGCCCGCCACCGCCGGGGTTCGTGCGGCCCGCAATGGACGGCCTGCTCGACTGGCGGCCGGCCGACACCGTGGAGGCGCTGGAGTGGCACGTCGCCTTCGAGCGGATCCATCCCTTCGCCGACGGTAACGGCCGTATCGGGCGGCTGGTGTACCTGTGGCACTGCCGGCAGCTCGACGCCGAACCGCTCCTGTGGCGGGCGGCCGACCGCGACGGCTACTACGCCCTGTTCGAGTCCGTGGTCGACGTTCCCGGAGTCACCGCCGAACCGGACGACCACTGAGGCGGGTTCGCGGTCGAGATACGGCCGGGGGCGGCCAGGCTGCGGCCGAGCCGGCACGCCAGGCAGCGCCACGGCTGCCGAAGGGTTACGTGACCCGCGCTGGAACCCCGCCCGTGCCGTTCACCGTCCTGGTCTCGGCGACACCCGAGCGGGCCGCGAGCGTCGCGCACCTCGGGGACGGACTCGAATGCAAACTCGACTGGCAGCACGCCGAGCGGCTCTCGGCAGAGCACACTCTCGCCGACGAGTGCGCCCAGCGAGGTGTCGACCCGGCGGCAATCACCAGCGTCCACCTCCCGCCCGGGACGACCCACCCGCAGGGGATGAGCGTCGCGCCGGGGGCCGTCGGCACCATCACCGACTTCACCAACCGGGCGTTCGGGGCCGACATCGCGCCCGACTGGCTGACGGTCCACACCACCCGCGAGTTCGACTACCGCGAACAGGTCGACCGGCTCGGGACGATAACCGAGGTCGGCGGCTACCCGCTCGCCGTCGAGAACCTCCCGGACCCCAGCCACTACCACGCCCCCGAGGACGTGGCCGCGGTGGCACTCCTCGCCGACCGGGTCCCGCGGCTCGACGCGGTCTCCGTGCTGGTCGACACGGCCCACGTCCCGATGGACCGCTGCGAGCCGGCGGTCGACGACGACGCGCTCGGGGCGGTGCTCGCACGATTCGACGGGCCGCTCCGCGAGCGGCTGGCCGACGAACTCGCGTCGTTCCTGCGGACGAACCACGACCGTGTGCAGGACCGCATCGGCCCGGGCGTCGAGCCGCCGGCACCGGACAGCCCGTGGCGGCCGGTCTTCGTCATGCTCGCGCTCGCCGGCGGCACGGTCGGGGCGCTCCACCTGAACGACCCCGTCACCGACGGCCTGCCGGGCGACAGCCACGGTTCGGACGGCCTGCCGGGCGGCGACCACGGCACGGACGGGCTGGCATGGGTGCTCGCGTTCTGTCGCGCACACGACGTGCCCGTCGTCCTCGAACCGGGCGACGCGACGCCGGACGCCATCGCGTCGACCGTCGAGCGGCTGCGAGCGGACGACTGAATCGGGGCGGCCGGTGTGGGCGCAACGCGTGCCGTGTCACTCTCCCTCACTCCGGCACAATCTACGAGTACCCGCCCGACGACCTGACACCAGTGGACTATCTCGTCTCGGACCTCCATCTCGACCACGACAACATCATCGAGTACTGCGACCGGCCGTTCGACTCGGTCGCGGAGATGAACGAGACGCTGGTCGAGCGCTGGAACGCGACGGTCGACCCCGGCGACGAGGTGCTGTACGGTGGTGACCTGACCATCCGCTCGTCCGCCGCGGCGCTGCTGGACTGGCTCGAGGAACTCCATGGCGAGCTGGTGTTCCTGCTGGGCAACCACGACGGGACCGTGCTGGAAGGGCTGGACCGGGTCCGGTTCGTCGAGGAGTACCGCTTCGAGCATCGTGGGGTCCCGTTCCACGCCGTCCACGACCCGGCGGACGGCCCCTCGAACCACGCGGGCTGGCTCCTCCACGGCCACCACCATAACAACTGGCCGGACGAGTTCCCGTTCGTCGACCACGAGACGCGGCGCGTCAACCTCTCGGTCGAACTGCTGGACTACCGGCCGCTCGCGACCGACCGGCTCGTGGATTACCTGGCCTGCGGCGAGCGGTTCGCCGACCGGGCCGCCGCCGAGCACACGGTGAGTGACGATGACTGACCCCGACACCGAACCGCTCCACCGCGTCGAGGGGGCGACCGTCGACCTGCTGGTCGTCTCGGACCTCCACCTCCGCGCGACGGGCGGACGATACCCGGTCGATGACCTCCCGGTCGAGGCGCACGACCTCGTGGTGTCGCTGGGCGACATCATCGACGAGAACCGCGAGCACGCCAAATCCGCCGAGGCGGGGGCGGCCTACGAGGAGCGGGGCCGCGCGTTCCTGAAGCGGCTCGACGAGCGGGGCGTTCCCGTCCTCGCGGTGCCCGGGAACCACGACCCCCTCACCTGCACGCGGCGACTGAGCGACGGCCTGCCGAACGTCCACCCGCTCCACGGCGAGACCCGCCGGGTGGCGGTCGATACGGGCTGGTCGCTCGCGCTCGCCGGCTGGGGCTGCGAGCAGTTCGACTTCACGCCGGCCCTGCTGTCGCCGGACTACCCGGAGATTCCGGTCGGGAGCGGCCCCCGGTCGCCCGAGGCCGTCGCCGAGACTCTCCTCGGCGCAGCGGGGGCGTACCTCGACGGCGCGCTGAGCGCGGTGCAGCTCGCCGACCGTCTCGGGGCCGTGCCGTCGGACGCCGCGTTCGAGGCCTCGCTGGCACGCCTCGACGAGCGCTTCGGGACGCTCGTCGAACTGCTCGGGGACGCGCAGCCGACCGTGATCGCGAGCCACGTCTCCCCGTTCGGCGTGCCGTTCGACATCCGCGGCCAGCACTCCCACGACGGGAGCCACCACTTCGGCTCCGTGGCGCTCCGCCTCGCCCTGGCGGCGACCGCCGTCAGCGGCTGCCTCTCCGGACACACCCACCAGCGCGGCCTGACCGCGGTGCCGACGACCGCCGGCCACTCGTACGCCCACAACCCGGGCGACGCCGGGGTCTCGAGCGTCTCCGTCAGCCGGGACGGAACCCTCCGCACGGAGGCGGTCGACGTGGGGTGGCGATGACCCGGCCGCCGGCGCGCAACGCCGACCCGGAGCACCGGGGCCACGACGCCGACAGCACGGCGTTCGCCGGGCCGGGGACGCCGACCTGGACCCACACGACGGAGGAGCCCATCCTCGCCCGGCCGGCGGTGGGCGACCAGCGGGTCTATGCCGGGACCCGCGCCGGGCGCGTCCTGTCGGTCGACCGTACCGATGGGCGGGTCGTCTGGGAGCGGGAGCTCCCGGCAGAGACGGTCACGGCGCCCGTCGTCCTCCGGAGCGGGGCGGTCTTCGTCGCTGGCTTCGACGACTTCGGGCGTGCCGAGACCACGGTCCACGCCCTCGACGCCGGGACCGGCGAGGACCGCTGGGCGGCGGGCACCGCCCGTGGGTCGCGCGCGCCGCCGGTCGTCGCTGGGAATCGTGTCGTCGTGAGTCACGCCGACGACTCGCTCGTCGTCCGCCGCGCGAGCGACGGAACGGTGGCGTGGGACGCGGCCGCGGCCAGCGGCGACGCCGCGGTCGCTCGGGGAACCGTCTTCCACGCGAACGGCGACGGAGTGGCGGCCTACGGGCTCTCGGACGGCGAACCGTGCTGGAGCCGGACGCTCGACGGCAACAGCACCACGGCACCAGTCACCGTCGACGGCCTCGTCCTGACCGGCCGGCGGTCGGGGGACCTGCACGCGCTCGACGCCGCGACCGGCGAGTCGTGCTGGACTGCCGACCTCTTCCGGCCGGAGTTCCACGACGACCTCCGGAACATGGGCCGTGACGGACAGGGGCCGCCGGCCAACCGGTCGGCCATCAGCACGCTGAGTGTCACGGCGGACACGGCCTTCGTGGGGACCTGCAACGCGGTCTTCGCGCTCGACGTGGGCGACGGCACGGTCCGCTGGGTCCGCGACCTCGACTGCGACTACGTGCGGAGTTCGATAGCGGCCGGGGCCCGTCTGCACCTGGGGACGGCGGACGGCTCGGTGTACGTGCTGACGCACGAGGGCGATGTCGAGTACCACCTCTCGCCGTCGAACGCGACCACGGCACGGGCGACCCTGGCCGACGGGGGGCTGTTCGTCGTCGGCGAAGCCCTCCCCGAGGGGCCGCACAGCGCTCCGACATCGGGGTTCCTGTCCGGGTACGTCGACTGCTGAGGGCGACCCTGGTCCGCCCCGGGCGGGAGCCGTCGGTTCCGCCACGGGAGGCGGTCACAGCCAGCACGCCCCCCGAAGGGATTTACACGCGACGCGAGCAGTCACGGGCAGATGACGCTCGCGGAGCTGCGCCGCCTGGCCGAGGCGGTTCGGGTGGGGGAGGAGCCGCCGGTCGAGGCCATCGAGACGGCCAGCGACCACCTTCCCGGCGAGCCGCCGGTTCGCCGGGCGGCCCACGAGGTACTGGTTGCCGCCGCCCGCGCCGACCCGTCGGCGACCTCGAGGGCTGTCGCTGCCGTCGTGACGACGTACGAGTGGAACGACAGAACCGGGGTCCCGGGCTCGGCAGTACTGACGCTGCGGACGCTCACCGTCCTCCGTCCGCGGGCGTTCATGGGGAACGTCGAGCCGCTGGTTCGGGCGGCCAGCGACGGGATGGGCGACGCGGACCCGGCGGTGACGGGGCTGCTCGCCGCGCTCGCCCACCGCGTCCCGAGTATCCTCACGCGGGCGGTCGCGTGGCACGTCGCACACGCCGAAGAGGGGATCTACCAGGGTGATGCCGGCTACCGACTGGTCGGTATCGCCGGAGCGACGGCGCCTACCGCGGCCCGGCCCACCGTCGCCGCCGCGGTGGAGGCGCTGGACGGGACGGACGGGGAGCGACCCGACCCGGAATCACTGCGCCGGGCGCTCGAAACGCTGCGTGTCGTCGGGACGGTCCTCCCGGAGCTGGTTCCGGATGTCGAGCCGATCGTCGCCCGCCTCTCGCACGACGACGCCGAGGTCCGAGAGGAGGCCGCGGAGACACTCGCCGGCGTCGCACGCGACCGTGAGGGGCAGCTCCCGTTCCAGGAGCCGACGACGGACCGCGTCGTCTCCGCGCTCGCGGTGGCGGCCGAGGACCCGGTGGAGGACGTGCGGCAGGCGGCCTACGAGGCGCTCGGGCGAATCGGTGCCGCCGAACCGCGGCTCGCGCCGGCTGCCTGGGCGCCGCTGCTGCGGTCGCTTCACGACAAGGCCTACCACCCGCAGGAGCAGAGCGTGGCGGCCGTCGAGCTCGCGCGGCTCGCTGCCGTCCGGGGCCCGGAGCGCCGGCAGGAACTCCTCACGGAGCTCACCGACGCGCTCCTCGAGAGACCCTCGCTGTGGGGCGCCGTGGAGCGTGCGGTGGCGCTCTGGCGGGAGCGCGTGGAGGACTGGTCGCTCGCCGATGTCCCTCCGGACCTCCGGACGCGATTGCTCCGGTACCTGCTGGGGCTCCCTCACTGGGAGGTGTGGGATGTCGACAACCTGGAGACGCTCCTCTCGTTCTGCTGCTCGATACCCGCAGGGGCCTTCGAACCGCTCGACACCGCCGCGCTGGCCCACCGGGAGGCACGGGTGCTCCGACAGGAGCCGGGGCACCCGCATCGAACGGCGGCGCTGGCGGTCCTGTCCGTACTGGGCCGTGTCGACGAACACGCCGCCTCGGTGACCGTCGGGCAGGTGCTCACGGCGTTCCGCGGGGAAGACCCGGAGTCACCCGCCGAGTACGTGGGGGCGCTGGAGCGCGTTGCGACCGGCGCCGCGACGGCGTCGGCCCGCGAGAGCGCCGTTGCAGCCCTGATGACCACGCTCGACCGGACATCCGAGGAGAGCCCCCGGAACCGTCTCTCGGAGGCCCTGCGGACACTCGTCGAGCAGGACCCGACGATGGCACCGGTCGTCGTCGAGCGGTTCTGCAGCCGGCAGCGTGGCCCGGCGATGGGCGACGCGCCTGCAGCGTTCCGGGCGGCCACGCTCGCCGCGCCGGCGGCGCTGGAGCCCGCGCTGTTCGACCTGCTCGGCGTCGCCGCCGGAGCGCCCCCGCCCGGTGCCACCGCGGACGAGGACGACGAGACGACAGAGGACTCGGCGGAGGAGTCCATGTCGCTGGGGGAACTGTTCGGCGACGGGGAGGCGGACGAGGGCACGGACACCGGCAGCCCGGTCGCCCCGCGGCGGGAGGCGGCGCGAGCGGTGCTGGCTGGGGTCGCGGCGGTACCCGAGACGCCTGTCACCGGTCCTGCCGAAATCAAGCCCTTCCTCTGGCAACCCGATCACGACGACAGTGTGGTGGCGGCGCTGGCCGGGGCGCTGGCGATTCGCGCCGACCACTTCGACACCCGCCGGTACGCGGTCGAACGCCTGCGGACGTTGCTCGCCCGGGAGACGACCGTCGCCTGTCCTCGCGAGGCGACCGCCGGTTCCGACGTGGTCGTCGACGCGAGCCGAGCGCTGGTCGCCGTCGCGGAACACGACGCCGACGCGGTGGCGCCCGCGGTTCGGACGCTGGCCGCGTGCGAGGCCACGGCCACGCAGCGGGCACTGGCCCGGATCGCGATAGCCGACCCACGGTACCTGTCCGAGGCGCTCGCTCGACTCCGGACGCCGGGCGACGGCGTCGGGACCGGCGGCGCCGACGCGTCGGACGCCGCTCGCCACCGGGACCCGCTGGCGGCCCTGTGGCTGCTGGCGGCCTACCCGGCGCTCGCGCCGGCGCTCGTCCCCACACTGGACGCCCGCTGCCGGGCGCCCGACCCGCCCGACAACCCGGTGCCGGCCGTCCACCGGGCGTCACCCGGCCCCACTCCGACCTACCGCGTCCGGGTGGACGAGGGCGTCCCGGACGAGCGGGCCTTCGAGCGGACCGTCGTCGAGACCCTCGCCGAGGTGCCGGGAGCGGCCGCGACCGAGTATCTGGAGCGGGCCCGGTCCGTCCCCGACCCCGACACCCGGACCGCGGCCCGTCGGGCGCTCGACGACCGGCCGGTGCGCGACTCGGCGGGAACGCCCCGGGCCACGCCGGACACGGACCCAGGAGCGGTTCCGGCCGTTCTCGCCGTGACCCGGGTTCTCGCGACCCCCGAGGAGATCGCCGACAGCGACCGAGACCGTCTCGAATCGTCCGCGGATGGGGCGGACGTGTTGGGCGCAGCCACGACGACCGACGCCGAGGCTGTCGGCGGTCGGAGTGAGGCCGTGGCACTGCTCCGGGATGCGGCGACGGCTCGGGACCCGGAAGTCCGTCGGGCGGCGGCGACGGCGCTCGGCCTCGTCGGGCATCGGGCCCCGGCGGACGCCGCCGGGGCGGTCTGCGGGCTGCTGGAGGACCCCGACCCCGTCGTGGTGGCTCACGCCGCCCGCGCGGCGGGGGAACTCGCCCGGGTCGTGCCGGATGCGGTCGGGCCGCTCGACCCCGCACTCCGGGCCGCCGGCGGCGGGCCGCCGGCGACCGGCGAGGCGGTGGTGACCGCGCTCGGTCGGGTGGGTATCGCCACGGACGGCGCCGAGTCGGTCGACGCGCTGGTCGAGCGACTCTGGGACCCCGGTCCCGGCGTGCGCCGGCGGGCGGCCGCGGCGCTCGCGCGTGTCGTCTGTCACGACGAGACGGCGGCGAAGGCGGCGGCGCCAGCGCTCGAACGCCGGTTCCTGACGGACCCCGACACCCGGTGGACCCTCGCCGTCGCGCTACTGGCCGTTCCATCGGCCGCCGTCGAGAGCCCCGAACGGCTCGCGACCGGGCTGGTGGGGGCGCTCGCCAGCTACGACGACGGTACCGCGGACGGCGACGGGGACGGCTCCGAGGAGGCGGCGGGGGCGGCGGCCGACGCCACGCACGGCCTCGCGCGGCCGCTGGACCCCGAGAGCCCGGACGGGGAGGCCGGGCGCGTGGCGGCCGGCGCCCTGCTCGAGCGACTGGCTCGTGCCGAGCCCGACGCGGTTCGCGTGGCGTTCCGCGAACTCCCGGCCGAGCTCGACTGGGAGGACCGGCTCTCCGGTCCCGCCCACCCGGTTCGGCGGACGCTTCCGGCGCTGGCGACGCTGACCACCACACTGCCCACCCTGTGCGTGCCGGGGGAGGCGTCGCTCGACCACCAACTCGAGGAAACGACGATAACGAACCGGTGGCTCCAGCTCGGCGCCCGGGTGCTGGCCCGGACCGGCGCGTCGCTCCATCTGACCCACCTCGGGGAGGACGCCCACGAGGTGGCCGCGGACGTCGCCCGCTACCTCGTCCACGCCGAGCGCGGGGCCCGCGACGAGGCCGCCAGCACGGTCGCCGAGTCGACGCTCGACACCCACGAGGTGGCGCTCGCCGTCCGCGAGGCGTACGACGACGGGCGGCATCGGGAGGGGGCGACCGCGGCGCTTCGTGGCCTCGTCGAGGAAGACGGCGACTCGGTGGCCCAGGTGGCCGCGACGCCGGTACGGCAGGAACTCACCGCCACGGGGTGGGAGCGGCGGGTCGACGCCGTCACGGCCGTCCCGCCGCTGGTGCAGGCAGGCGGGCTCGACCCGGACGAGGCCGCCGGACTGCTGTTCCGCCGGCTGGACGACGACGTGATGCGGGTTCGTCGGGCCGCTGGCGCCGCGCTCGCGACCGTCGCCCGGGAGACACGGGCCGGCGTCCGCTGCGTGGTCGCGCTGCTCGCCCGCCGGCTCCGGGTCGAGGCCAACCATGGTCCACACGGGGAACTCCGGGCGCTGGGTGCGCTCGGCCGTCGCCATCGGTTCGTCCGGGGGGACTGCCGCGAGACACTGACGGCGGCGGCCGACCGGCTGGACGCCCCGCTCGACGAGTTCGCCGAGGAGGCACTGGACGTCCTCCGGGGACGGGCCGACCCCGAGGCGGCCTGAATTGGGCGAGCAGCCCCGGGACAGCCTGAGTAAGGTGGCCCGAGTGGAGCGACCCGAGCGGGGCGACCGTCGCCCGTCCCGGCAGTCCGCCTCCCGGCGTGTGGTATCGGCCGCCACTCCTGGACAAGGCATTTGTCACTCCCGCCGGGAGTGTGGGGTACTGCTTCACGGCGGGGGCCGGGCCGGGGACCGTCGAGGACCGACGTTGCCGCGACCGACGCCGCGCCGCAGACACCTATCATGACCGGGAGTGACCCTCACGAGACCGACACGGACACGTTCGGCGGCCGCCCCACCGAGGCGGGCGCCCCGACCGGGGCGACGTTCGGCCACCTGACCGTCCTCGAGGACGTGGGCCACGAGCAGGTGCCCGAGGTCGCCGAGGACGCCTACTTCCACCGGCCGGCCACGAGCGACCACACGGACGTCGACATCGTCACACGAGCGCTGGAGGCGTCGATGAACGTCGTCCTCAAGGGACCACCCGGCGTCGGCAAGAGCTTCCTCGCGCGCTACCTCTGTGCCCGGACGAACCGGCCGCTCTACCGGATCACCCTCTCCGAGACGACCTACCGCGAGGACCTGCTCGGGCACATGCACCTCGTGACGGCGCCGGGCGGCGAGAGCGTGACCGAGTGGGTCGACGGCCCGCTGACCCGGGCGGTCCGCGAGGGCGGGGTGCTCCTGCTCGACGAGATCAACGCCGCCGACGCCAACACGGTCGCCGCGCTCAACGCCGTGATGGAGAGCCACCGGACCCGGTCGCTGACCATCCCACAGACCGGCGAGACCATCATCCCGCACGAGGAGTTCCGCGTCGTCGCCACGGCCAACCCGGGCTACCAGGGGACCTACGAACTGAACGCGGCGTTCGAGGACCGCTTCCGGCACGTCGAACTCGACTACCTCCCGGCGGAACTCGAGGTCGACCTGGTGTTCCGCCGGAGCGGCCTCTCTCGCGAGCGCGAGCCCGACATCGAGCGACTGGTCTCGTTCGCCGGCCGGCTCCGGGAGGCGTATCTCGACGGCGAACTGTCGACGCCCATCACCACCCGCGAACTCGTCCGCATCGCGACGTTCATGCAGGACGGGTTCATGGACCTCGTGACCGCGACGCGGAGCGAACTGCTCGCACGCGTCCACGCCCACGACGAATCGCTGGTCGAGACGCTCATCGACAAACAGCTCTGAGCGGCGGCCGCTCACCCACCGAGGCGAACGCATGTATCTGACACCCGACACCGACCCCGGCCGGCTCTCCCGGCTCGCGTTGCCCGACCGCCGCTCCGCGGAGAACCGTCGGGAACTCGAGCGGCTGGCGAACATCTGCACGCCACGGTCGGTCGACGTGTCGGTCAGCTTCACGGAGCGTGAGGCGTCCTGTCGCCCGGCGGACTCCGGTGACGAGGACGACGGTAGCCGCTCGGGCCAACGGACCGGGGCGAAGCACCGCCAGCGCCGCGGGAGCAGCGCCGGCCCGCTCGTGACGGAGTCGTACGTCATCCGCCTCCCGACCGAGCGCATCGAGCAGGGACGGACCGACATGCATCCCCGCCGCTGGGACCGGCGCGTCCAGGTCGGACTCCTGTTCCACGAACTGGGCCACGTGCTCTACTCGGACCTCCAGCGGTTCGGCGAGTGGCGCTCGCACATCGCCCCGGAGTGGGAGGAGCTGTTCCGGACCGTCTACAACGCCGCCGAGGACGGCGTCGTCGAGGCGCAGATGGCCGCCGAGTTCGATGTCGGTGAGGACTTCGTCGTCCTGAACGACGCCTTCGCGCAGCGTGAACTCCGCCGTCACCGCGCGTACGCCGACCTGTTCGACGATGGCGGGGAGACGGCCGGGGCGCGGTCCGGTGCCGACGGCGAACGAGCCCGGGAGACGAACGCCCGCAGCGGGGGCTCCCCCCTCACTCCCTCGACCCCCGGCCCGACCCCCGGCCCGGGCGCCCCCGGCGCGGCGCGACCCGACGGGCCACCCCTGGAGTACACGGTGAAGGAGGCGCTGGGCATCGGGCTGCTGGACCACGGCTTCGGCGACAGCGGCCGGTTCGAGGCGCTCCTGGACCCGGCCGACGAGCGCCTCGCCGTCCGGAACGACCGCCACGACGTGCTGGCCGAGTTACGTCCGGCCATCGGGGAGTACATGGACCGGATGTTCGCGGAACCCGACGGCACCCGGCGGGTCGACCTGGCGGCCGCGTTCTTCCGGACCGTGCGGCCCACGCTCGAACCGCTGCCCCCGGCCCAGCTGCAGGCCGGCCAGCGCCGCGCCGGACGCCCGCACGACGCCATCCCCGTCGCCATCACCGACCCGCGCCCGGCCGACAGGCTGCCGGGGCTCGCTGTCGGCCAGGGCGAGGACGGGGGGCGGCGTTCCGGCGACCGGACGGGCCGCGGAACTGGTCCCGGCAGGGAGGTGCTTCCGGGGCGGCTCGACCGGGGGACCGTCCGCCGCGCCGAGCGGTCGATACGGGGCGACGACGCCAGCCGGGCGCTCGACGACTCGGACCCGCTCCGACAGGAGGCCGAGCGGCTGCTGGAGCTGGTTCGCGAGTCCGAGGAGCTGGACCGGGTCGGGATTCCGGAGCCGGAACCGGGCAGCGGCGACCGCGAGCGGTGGGAGACCGCCGCCCGGGATGCACAGCGGCTGTCCGCGGCGCTGGAGACACAGCTGCGCCGCGAGCGCCGCGCGACCCGGAGCGGCGGTCACCGCGTCGGGTCGCTCGACTCCCGGCGCGTCGTCGACGTCCGACGGGGGTCCAGTCGGGTCTTCGAGCGGGTCGAGCGCGGCCCGGAGAAGGACTACAGCTGCCTCCTCGTCCTCGACCGGTCCGGCTCGATGTCCGGGGCCGTCGAGGCCGCCGAGGACGCCACCGCCCGCCTCGCGGTCGCGATGAACGGGGTCGGTGTCGACGTCTCCGTGCTGTCGGTCCACCAGAGCCTGCCGTGGCTGGAACTGCCGTTCGGCGGGACGCCAGGCGACCACGTCGACCGGCTGCTGAGCGGCCGGGTCGGCGGCAGCACGCCGCTCTCGGCCGCACTCACCATCGCCCGCGAGCGTGTCCGGACCGGGCGGGGCCACGAGCCACTCGTGTTCGTCGTCACCGACGGCGCCCCGAACGACGAGGAGCGCTACGGGGCCGTGCTCGACGCCTGCAACTTCCCGGTGTTCGGCGTCTACATCGACGAGGGCGACGGTGCCGCGCCCGACCACGCCGAGTTCTTCGACCGGCTGGTCGTCACCGACCCGGATGCCGTCGGGACGACCCTCACGCAGCTCGTCCGGACCCTGTTCCGGCAGGGCTGAGCCGCCCGACGCGACGGCCGGAGGTTCGAGGGGCCCGTCGGCAACGTCTTTGTCCGTCGCCCGACTCACGCTCGCGCATGGTGCTCTCCGAGCTGGGACTCCCGGCCGGCGGGAGCTACTGGTTCGCCCGCTTCCTCGTCCGGCGGGGACTGGCGCTGCTCTACCTGCTGGCCTTCCTCGTCGCGGCGTTCCAGTTCCGGCCCCTGGCCGGTGAGGACGGGCTCCGGCCGCTTCGTGAGTACATCGAGCGCGCCGAGTTCCGCGAGCGGCCGAGCCTGTTCTACTACGTCCCGAGCGACCGCGCCATCGCCGTCGCGGCGTGGGCCGGGGTCGGGCTCGCGGCGCTCGCGCTCGTCGGTGCCCCGGCCGTCGTCTCGGCGCCGTTCGCGCTCCCGGCCTCGATGCTCCTCTGGTTCCTGCTGTGGGCGCTCTACCAGTCGTTCGTCAACGCGGGTGGCGTCTTCTACGGCTACGGCTGGGAGTCGATGCTGCTGGAGGTCGGGTTCCTCGCGGTCTTCCTCGGTGACCCCGGGACCGCGGCGCCCGGGGTCGTCGTGTGGCTCCTGCGCTGGGTCCTCTTTCGCAACATGTTCGGCGCGGGGCTCATCAAACTCCGCGGTGACGACTGCTGGCGCGAGTTGACCTGTATGGACTACCACTACGAGACCCAGCCAATCCCCAACCCGCTCTCGTGGTACGCCCACCACCTGCCCGACCGGTTCCACCGCGTCGAGACGCTGGGCAACCACGTGGTCGAACTCGCGGTGCCGTTCCTCTACTTCGCACCGCAGCCGTTCGCCGCCATCGCCGGCGTCGCCACCATCGCCTTCCAGGGGTGGCTCATGCTGACGGGCAACTTCTCGTGGCTCAACGCGCTCACCATCGTTCTCGCGTTCAGCACGTTCTCGGACGGCGTCCTCGCGGGACTGGCCCCGGTCGCGGCGCCCGCGACCGCCGCCGCGCCGCTCCCGTTCGTCGTCCTCGTCCTCCTGGTCGCGGCGCTCGTCCTCGCGCTCAGCGTGCGCCCGGCGCTGAACACGGTCTCGGAGACGCAGGTGATGAACACCTCCTACGACCCGATCCACCTCGTCAACACGTACGGCGCCTTCGGCTCCATCACGCGGGACCGCTACGAGATCGTCGTGCAGGGCACCGCCGACGAGACGGTCGGCCCGGACACGGAGTGGCGCACGTACGAGTTCAAGGGCAAGCCGACCGACCCCGACGAGCGCCCCGGACAGGTCGCGCCGTACCACCTCCGGCTGGACTGGCAGCTCTGGTTCGCCGCGATGGCGCCCACGCCCCGTCGGAGCCCCTGGTTCCCGCGGTTCCTCCGGAAGCTACTGGAGGGCGACGAGGCGACGCGCTCGCTGCTGGCCCACGACCCGTTCCCGGACGGACCACCCGAACACGTCCGCGCCGTCCGCTACCGCTACGCGTTCACCTCGCCCGCCGAGCGGTCCGAGACCGGCCGGTGGTGGAGCCGGGAACGGGTCGGAACGTACGTGCGGCCCATCTCGGAGGGAGACCTCGGAAGCCGTCGCTTCGGGGCGGGTCTGCGATGAGGACCGCGGGCGTGACTCCCCCGAGGATGTGACTCTTGTTCCCGGGGCGAGATGCCCCCGACATGGAACGGTTCGTCCAGTACATCCTCGGTGGGGGCATCGCGCTCGTCGGCGGCCTCTGGGTGCTGGCCGGCGTCGGGCGGGGAACGCCCGTCTGGGCCGGCGGCCTGGTCGCCGTGCTACTCGGTAGTCTCGGGCTCGCGGTCGGCATCGGCACCGAACTGGCGGTGTGACCAGCGCGGCGGCCGGGTGGCCAACCTTTTACCCCCTGCACGTGCCGCTCTCACCGATGCGCGTACTCGTCATGGGCGCGGCCGGCCGGGACTTCCACGACTTCAACGTCGCCTTCCGGGGCCGCGAGGACATCGAGGTGGTCGCGTTCACCAGCGCCCCCGGACAGAACCTCGGGGAGGTCGAGGGCGGGCACGACCGCTACCCGCCGGCGCTCGCGGGGGAGGGATATCCCGACGGCATCCCCATCGAGCCGGAGGCGGACCTCGAGCGGCTCGTCCGCGAACGGAACGTCGACCGGGTCTACTTCTCGTATTCAGATGTCTCCCACGAACACGTGATGCACGCCGCCTCGCGGGCGATGTCGGCTGGCGCGTCGTTCGGCATCCTCGGGCCCGAGGACATCTGTCTGGACGCCGACGTGCCCGTCGTGGCGGTCGACGCCGTGCGCACCGGGTGTGGCAAGTCGCAGGTCGCCGGCGCGTTCGCGGACGCGCTCTCGGGGCGTGGGCTCGACGTGAGTATCGTCCGCGAACCGATGCCGTACGGCGACCTGGCCGAGAGCCGCGTCCAGCGGTTCGGCTCGCACGAGGACCTGGACGCCGCGGACGTGACCATCGAGGAGCGCGAGGAGTACGAACAACACATCGACGCCGGCCACGTCGTCTTCGCGGGCGTCGACTACGCCGATGTCATCTCGGCCGCAGCCGAGGAGGCGGACGTGCTCGTCTGGGACGGCGGGAACAACGAACTCCCCTTCGTCCGCCCGGACCTGCACGTCGTGCTCGTGGACCCGCTCCGCCCGGGTGACGAGACCCGCTACCATCCCGGCGAGACGAACCTCCGGCGCGCCGACGCCGTCGTCTCGAACAAGGAGAACAGCGCCGACCCCGACGACATCGAGCAGGTCGCGGCGAACGTCCGGGACCTCGCCCCCGACGCCGACCTGTTCCACGCCGACTCCGTCGTGACCGTCGATGACCCCTCGCTCGTCGAGGGGGCGTCGGTGCTCGTCGTCGAGGACGGTCCGACACTCACCCACGGCGACGCGAGCCACGGCGCGGGGGCCGTCGCCGCCGACCGGTACGGCGCGGCCGAACGCCTCGACCCCCGCAGCGGCGCCGTCGGCTCCATCGCGGACGTGCTCGAGCGCTATCCACACCTCGACCGCGTGCTCCCGGCGATGGGCTACAGCGACCAGCAGGTCGCCGACCTGGAGGCGACCATCCGCAACGTCGACCCCGAGGTCGTGGTCTCGGGGACGCCCCACGACCTCTCGCGACGGGTGGACGTGGATGCCCCCATCGTGGACGTGACCTACGAGGTCGACCTCCACGACACGACGTTCGACGGCCTGCTCGACCGGTACGCGGGCCTGCTCGGCAGCTGACCGGGCTCGCGATATACTGACGCGCACCTCTCAGCCGTGGATTCGGGTGCCGGCCTCCCCCTCGACGGCCGCGGCCACGTCGTCCGGATGTACGACGATGGCCCGTTCCCCGCCCCCGTCGAGGAACGCCAGGCAGGCCCGGACCTTCGGCCCCATCGAGCCCTCCGGGAACTCGCCGGCTTCGAGGTGGTCCCGGAGGGCGGCCGCCGACACGTCCGTCAGGGCTCGCTCCTCGTCGGTGCCGTAACCCACACAGATGTGTGGAACGTCGGTGAGGAAGACGAGGTCCGTCGCGTCGACCACCTCGGCGACCTGCCGGGTGGTGTAATCCTTGTCCACGACGGCGGGAACGCCCTCGAACCCGCCCGACGGCTGTTCGACGACGGGAACGCCACCGCCGCCCCCGCAGACGAGCGAGTGGCCGGCGTCGAGGATAGCCTCGATCTCGGGGGCCTCGACGATGCGCTCGGGACGCGGCGAGCGGACCACGCGCCGGTAGGGCCGCTCGCCGTCGCCGACCGCGCGGGTCTCGAATGGCTTCGACTCGGCCTCGGCGGCGGTGTACCACGGCCCGACCGGCTTGGTCGGCTCGGCGGCCTCGAACGCCTCGCGGTCGACGGCGACCAGCGTCACCAGCGACGCGACGCTCCGGTCGAGGTGCCCGTCGAGCGCCCGCTGGAGGGCGTAGCCGAGCTGTGCCTGTGTCTCGGCGACCAGTACGTCGAGCGGCAGCGACGGCGTCTCGTCGGAGGCCTCCTGTTCGAGCAGGCGGTTCCCCACCTGCGGGCCGTTCCCGTGGGTGAGGACGACCTCGTCGTAGCGGTCACGGACGAGCGGTGCGAGCTCGCCGACCGTCTCGCGGACGGTGGTGACCTGTTCGTCCCACTCGTCCGCGCCGGACTCGGCGATGGCGTTCCCACCGATGGCGATGACGGCTCGCGACACGTCCGGCACCCACGAACCGCCGGAGCAAAAATCGGTGGCCTCCCCGGGAGCGAACCGCACTCGGGGATGCCCCCGTAGCTACGCGGTGCAGGCGAGACAGGGCCGCGTCCGCCGAGTCAGAACGGGACGGTGACGCCCATCGCCATCGTCCCCATCCCGATGGCGGCCAGTCCGACGACGACGAGTCCCAGGGCCAGGACGACCAGCGCGGCCGTCCGGAGCCGGCCCCGTCCCGTGCCCGAGTCGGACCAGGGTTCGTCGCCGGCCCGTCGGCGCTGGCGGAACTCGCTGAACGTGAGCGTCTCCATCCCCTCGTGGCCGCATTCGTGACAGGCCCCCGGCCGCTCCTGATAGAGCTGGTCACAGCGGGCACACGCGAATCCTCCCACCATACCTGCTATTGACTACCCGTTCACCATCGTCCTGCTGCCGGAGTCCACCGGGGGTTGAAGTGTGGGTAGCGGACACACGGCCGCCCTCCGTCCGACACCCGTCGCCGGGAACGGGCGTGACGGCCGCGGAACAGTGCCGTCGAACAGTGCCGTCAGAGCAGCGCCGTCAGCGCGGTGACCGGGCGCTCCTCGAGTGTGTCGACGTGGCTCAGGATGGTGTCTCGCTTGCCCTCCGGGAGTCGCCGGGCGGTCTCGTGGAACTTCACGTCCGGCGTGTAGGTCTGGATATCGTCGCGGCCGCGGCCGTTGACATCCCGGGTGATACACTGGACGAACGACTCGTAGGTCGCGTCGTCCCCCGCGGCGGTGTCGTCGACGCCGACCGCCGAGCGGAAGGGACCGCCGTCGCTGGTGGTGACGCTGACCTGTGCGCCGAGGACACCGACGCCGAGGTCCGGGGCCTCGTCGAACTTGAACCACAGGTCGCGGATGCGGTCGTCGGCGATGGCATCGCGCTCGTACTGCCGGTCGGTGAGTTCGCCGTGAAGGAGCGCGGCGGCGAGCGGGTAGCGGCCGCCGAACAGGAGCGAGATGTAGGTCCAGTCGGGCTGGTCCTCGTCGAGGACACGGTCGAGGACGGCGTCGTCGGCCTCGTTGAACATCGTCGCCGTCGAGGCCATGGGGAGGTTCATGTGGACACGGACAGACTCGACGTTCGACGGGTCTGTGGGGTCGATTCCCTCCTCGACCAGCTGTCCGCGGACGTTGAGCATCGCCTGGATGGCGGTCATGGTGAAGCCGTCGCAGGGGTAGCGCTTGTTGAAGTACTGCTCCCGGCGGAAGCCCCACTGGTCGACGGGCGTCCCGTCGGTCGCGAGGTCGTCGACGGCGGGCCACATGTCGCGGGGGCTGCGCACGTCGGAGACACGGTAGCAGTAGCCCAGCGGGTTCTCCAGCAGGTCGCGGCGGCCCGACAGGCCGTCACGGGCGAAGAGGGCCGCTCGGACGCCGGTCCCGGTCGGGTCCGCCGTGACCATCCCCTTCGCGTCGGCGGTCCACGCCGGGATGGAGGTGAGCTGTGGCTGCGTGGCGGCCGTGCCGACGGCGTCCTGCAGTTGCCCGGCGTCGAGGCCGAGGAGTTTGCCGGCCACGAGCGGCGTCTGGACCTGATGGAGCGGGAGCGCCTGCCCCGTGTTCGTCAGGTCCGTCATGAACTGGCTGGTCCGGGCGAGCACCTCGTTGCCGGCGACGATGGCCGTGATGAGCTCCTTCCCGGAGACGGGCTTGCCCGCCTCGCTGGCGGCTTCGGCGGCCGCGAGGGCGGCCGGGATGATGGCCGCGCCCGAGTGTGCGAGGTTGGTCCAGTCCTCCCACTCCAGCACCTGGCAGAGGTAGCTGTTGGCCATCGCGGCCTCGTGGGGGGAGGCCGAATCGAAGCCGACGACGGTCGCGGGGCCCTCGCTGAAGCCGACCGTCGAGTCACAGAAGGTGCGTCCCGGCTCCGTGGCACCGCCCGCGACCATGCAGCCGAGCATGTTCTTCAGCTGCTCCTTGGCGAGTTGCACCTGCTCCTCCCCGAGTCGGTCGTAGGAGAGCGCCTCGACCCACTCGGCGAACTCGCGGGTCAGGTCGGGGGCGTCGTTGGTGCCGAACGCGCGCTCGCGAACCTCGCCCTCCGGGTCGTTCTGGACGCGGTTGACCGTCGCGAACGAGGCCGGCTCCCCCTCGCACTCCGGGACGCCGCCGCGCTGGAAGAACCCCTCCAGCGTCTCGGCCGTGAACCGCGGGTCCGCGTCCGGGTGCGGGACGTGCGCGAGGACGTACATCACCAGCACCAACCCCACCAGCGTGTTCGCGTCGTCCTTGTTCGGGTAGGTGTCGCCCGCGAGGATGGGCGCGAGGCCGGTGTAGTCGCCGTAGAGGACGGCTTCCCAGTCCCCCTCGTCCATCGTCAGTTCGGCGTGGGCCGTCGGCGTCACGCCGGGTGTCGCCGTCGCGCCCGCGGTCCCGAGCGTGAGCGTGTACGAGCGCGCCGGGTCGGCCTCACCATCCGTGTCGTCGTCGGTCTCCGGCTGGACGACGTGGACGTTGTACGTCTGGTTCGTGAGGAAGCGGCCGAAGCGCGTGGCCGTGATGATGGGGCCGCCGGCAGCCCACTTGGTCGCGAACAGTTCCAGCCCCGCCTCGACGCTGCGGGCTTCCTCGGGGACCGCCGTGGCGGTCTCCTCGGCGTCGACCTCCTCGACGGCGTGCTTGCCGAGCAACGCGAGCGACCCCAGCCCGCCGATTCCCTGGAGTACCGACCGCCTGTCGAATCCGTTCATACACTCCGGTTCCGGTACTCCCGCATGGTCCTGTTCCCGTTCAAGTAGGGCTGTATATACCACGACGCGTCCGATGGAGCGGGCGCTCCGTGGCGAGCGGTCTCGGAACGAGGACCGAGCGGTCCGGTCGCCGCCGACCGACCACCCCTCCGCCCCCGCTGGGCAGCGGCGCGTGGTACGTGCCGCAGTCACCGTGTTCCCGGGCGCCATCGGGCGAAGCGTTATGCCGTCGCCGTGAGGTGTGTGCCCATGCCACCACGAACGGCCACCTACGATTACGTCATCGTGGGCGCCGGCTCCGCGGGCTGTGTGCTCGCGAACCGACTGAGCGCGGACGACCAGACGACGGTCCTCCTGCTGGAGGCGGGCGAGCCGGACGACCAGCGCGAGATACATATCCCGGCCGCGTTCCCGGAGCTGTTCCACGAGGAACCGGACTGGGACTACCACACCGAGCCCCAGGACCAGATGAACGGCCGGGAGCTGTACTGGCCCCGCGGGAAGACGCTCGGCGGGTCCTCCAGCATCAACGCGATGATATACATCCGCGGGCACGCCGCGGACTACGACGAGTGGGCCAGCCGGGGCAACGAGGGCTGGGGGTACGACGAGATGCTGCCGTACTTCGAGCGCGCGGAGGACTTCCGGCCCGGGAACCGGGAGTACCACGGCACGGACGGGCCACTCGCCGTGAGCGAACCGCAGTCGCCCCGCGGGATCTCGGAGACGTTCGTCGACGCGGCCGCCGAGGTCGGGTACGAACGCAACGACGACTTCAACGGCGCCCAGCAGCAGGGCGTCGGGCTCTACCATCTCACGCAGAAGAAGGGCCGGCGCCACAGCACGGCCGACGGCTACCTGAAGCCGGTCCTCGACCGGGCGAACCTGACCGCGAAGACGGGCGCGCACGCCACGAAGGTCGTTCTCGAGGACGGGCGCGCGACGGGCGTCGAGTTCGCACACGAGGGCGAGCGCGTGGTCGCGGACGCGAGCGAGGAGGTACTGGTCTCGGCGGGCGCCGTCGACTCGCCGCAGCTCCTGATGCTGTCGGGTATCGGCCCCGCCGACCACCTCCAGGAGCACGGCATCGACGTGGAGCGTGACCTGCCCGTCGGCCAGCACCTCCAGGACCACCTGTTCGCGTTCGTCGTCCACGAGGTCGATGCCGGCTGGCACTCGACGCTGGACGACGCCGGGAGCCCCATCGACCTGCTGCTCTACTTCGGGGCGAACCGGGGTCGACTCACCTCGAACGTCGGGGAGGGCGGCGGCTTCATCCGCGCCGGAACCGCCGACGACCTCGACGCACCGGACCTGCAGTTCCACTTCGGCCCGACGTACTTCATGCGCCACGGGTTCGACAATCCCGAGGAGGGGCGCGGGATGTCCATCGGCGCGACCCAGCTCCGTCCGCAGAGTCGTGGCGAGATCCGCCTCGCCTCCGCGGACCCCTTCGACGACCCGGCTATCGACCCGAACTACCTCGACGAACAGGCCGACGTGGACGCGCTCGTCGAGGGACTCCGGCGGGCCCGGGAGATCGCGGGGGCCGAGCCGTTCGACGACGTGCGCGGGGACGAGGTCTGGCCCGGCGAGGACCGAACGACCGACGAGGAGCTGGCCGAGCACGTCCGTGAGACCTCCCACACCGTCTACCACCCGGTCGGCACCTGCCGGATGGGGAGCGGCGACGACGCCGTGGTCGACGACGAACTCCGGGTTCACGGCGTCGAGGGGCTCCGTGTCGTCGACGCCTCGATCATGCCGACGCTCACCGGCGGGAACACGAACGCGCCGACGGTCGCCATCGCCGAGCGGGCGGCCGACCTCATCCGCAGCTCCTGAGCCGCCCGCCGCCCGGCTCAGCGCTCCCCGAGGAACGCTTCCGCCGTCGCCTCGCCCTGGTCCATCAGCCCCATCAGGAAGTCGGACGACCGGTCGAGTTTGCTCGGCTGGTCGAACTCCTGGTCGAGTTCGATACGGCGGACGCTGGTCCGCGAGAAGTCCGATTCCGGGAGGTGGCCCTGGTCGATCCAGTCGTTGACCTGCTGGATGAACCGGAGCTCCTTGTTGAGCGAGATGTTACCCGAGAGCTCGTTCCGGCGGTCGGCGATCTCGGACGGGGAGGTGGGGAGGTCCTCACGCTCCTGTGGGTTGATCTGGACGACCCAGAGCTCGTCGGGCTTGCGTTCGGCCGCGACGTGGAGCAGGTCACGGACCGGCGGGTTCTGACTGAACAGGCCGTCCCAGTGGTAGTGGTCGTGGATCTCGACGGCGGGGAACAGCTCGGGGACGGCGGCCGACGCCAGCACCGCGTCGGCGGTCACGTCACGGTCGGTGAAGGTCTCGAACTCGCCGGCGTTGATGTCGACCGTTCCGACGACGAGATGAGGGTGGTGCTCGTGGTCACAGAGGTCGCGAACCGCCTCGAAATCGACGTGTCGCTCGATCACCTCGCGGAACTGCTCCTGTGCCGCCGTCGCCGACGGGAGGTAGTAAGGACTCACGTGCGGGACCGGGAAGCCGCTGGCCTCGACGCGGTTGAACCAGACGAGCGAATCGTTGGTGAACCTGGAGACGGGGTCGTCGGCCGCGATGTCGGCCCAGACGGCGTCGAGCAGGTCGCAGGCCCGCTCCGGGCCGTCGGTCGTGAGTCCGTACCACGCCGTGACGGCGTTGACCGCGCCGCCCGAGGTCCCCGAGAGGCCGACGAGGGTGTCGTCGGCGTCCCAGTTCCGCAGGAGCCCTCGGAGCACGCCGGCGGTGAAGGCCGTGTGACTGCCGCCGCCCTGGCAGGCGATGGCGACGTTCGGCCCCTCGTCGGCGGCCCCCTCGAGGACATCACTCATAGGTGGTCGTGTAGCCGCCGTCCCAGAGCATGTCGCCGCCGTTGAGATGCTGGCCGTGCGAGGAGAAGCCGAAGGTGAACAGGTTCGCCACCTGCGCGGGCGTCATCATCTCCTTCGTCCGGGCCTGGCCGAGCATCACGTCCTCGACGACCTCGCTCTCGGAGATGCCACGCTCCTGGGCGGTGTCGGCGATCTGGTTCTCCATCAGGGGCGTCAGGACGTAGCCGACCGACACCGAGAACGACCGGAGCGAGCCCGCGCCCTCGGCCGCGATGGAGCGGGTCAGCCCCCGCAGGCCGTGCTTGGCGGTGATGTAGGCCGCCTTGTCCTGCGTGGCGTAGTGGCCGTGGACCGAGCACATGTTGCCGATGGCCCCGGTCCCGTCGTCGGCGTCCCGGATGTGTGGCACCGCGTGCTTGGCCGTGAGGAAGGGTGCGCGCAGCATCACGTCCAGCAGGAGGTCGTACTTCTCCATCGGGAAGTTCGAGATGGACGAGATATGCTGCATCCCGGCGATGTTGGCCACGTAGCGCAACTGTCCGGCTTCGGCGGCGGCCTCGACCATCGCCGCCACGTCCTCGTCGTCGGTGAGGTCCGCCGGGGCCTCGTGGAACGCGCCCTCGTCGGCCACGTCCGCCACGATGTCGGCGGTTCCCTCCAGCCCCTCCTCGTCGATATCGGCGCCGACGACGGTGAGACCGGTGGCAGCGAGGCCGGCCGCCGTGGCCCGGCCGATGCCGGACGCGGCGCCCGTGACGAGCGCGACGTTGTCGGGGGTGAAACGGGGGTCGTCGAGCGTGAGGAGCGACTCACGGGTGAGCTCCGTGTCAGGAAGGTCGGCATCGGACATACTCACCGGCACACGCGGGGAGGACAAAACGCTACGCCCGTCGCGCGGTGGCGTGCCCCGGGCCGGGTCAGCAACTCGGCGCTCGCCACGAGCGCGCCGACCACCGCGAACACGCCCTCCGCGCCGCCGCCGTAGCGGAAGCGACGCCCCATCCCGGCCAACGTGTAATCACCGGGACACGCTCATCCAGACAGATTGTGCAATATTCGATGATGGGGTGAATTATTCCCCATACACGCCGAATAACGTTGGAATTGGGTGGAGAACTGAGTTCCGTCAGACCAGGTCGGCCCGATTCGCGTATACCGTGGACTGGATCCAGGCGTCCTCGTTCTCCACGTCGTACACGAGGAGGTCGCCGTCGTCGGCCTCGACATCGTCGTACCGTGACAGCGAAGCGGCGTCGATGCCGAGGGTCGGGTATCGTCGGTTCGACCGGTCGTCCGCGTCCAGTTCGGTGTCGGGAGTGTCCACGTCGTAGCGCCTCGTTGGGCCGGCTACACGGGACCCCGACATAGGTCTTTCCGGACCCGGACCACGCCGACAGATAGCCCCGGATGCCGCCGGATAGCGTGGGACGAAGCCATCGCCGCCCGGCAGCTAGAGCATCGTCCCGCGGGGAACGTACAGGTCGGCCTGGACCCACGCGGTCTCGTCGTCGCGGTCGTAGACGAGCAGCTGTCCGTCCTCCGTCCCCACGTCGACGAACCGGTCGAGCGGGACGGCGTCCACGCCGATGGTCGGACGGTCGCGCTCGGAACGCTCGTCCGTTGTCGCCACCATGCTGGTCACCTCCTACCTGCTAGTTACCGCCCGATACTGTTAAATGTTAGCACACCACATGTTCGTTCCGTACCGCAACATAACCGCGAAATTCGTCTCCCGCGCTCCGAGCGCGCACATGCCCGGTAGATGCAAATGCCCGCCGCCCCCCGGCGGAACCATGACGGACCCGTTCGTCGTCGTCGGTGGTGACGCGGCCGGACTGAGCGCGGCCAGCAAGTGCAAGCGCGAGGACCCGGACCGCGAGGTGCTCGTCTTCGAGAAGGGGGCGTGGGTGTCGTACGCCCACTGCGGCATGCCCTACTACGTGAAGGGCGAGATCGAGTCGCTGGCCGACCTCCTGTCGCTCACCCCCGACGAGGTCCGGGAGCGCGACATCGACCTCCGGCGCGAACACGAGGCCGTCGCGGTGGACACGGACCGACAGACGGTCGCGGTCGAGGGGCCGGACGGCCGGTTCGAACAGTCGTACGGGGACCTGCTCGTCGCCACGGGCGCTCATGCCACGACGGACCCCATCGACGGCTTCGAGCTGTCGGGCGCGTTCACGATGCACAGCATGGACGCGACGGCAGCCCTCCGCGCGTTCCTCACGCCGCCGGACGAACCCGTCCGGGGCGCGGACGTGGAGTACGTGGACGCGGCGCGCGTGGCCGCGTACGCCGACCGCGAGCCGCCCGAGTCGGCCGCCATCGTCGGCGGGGGGTACGTGGGCGTCGAGATGGCCGAGGCGTTCAGCGCACACGGCCTCGACGTCCACCTCTTCCAGCGGCCCGAACGGCTCGTTCCACCCTTCGGCGAGGCCGTCGGCGAGGTTGTGGCCGAGGAACTCCGCGACCGGGGCGTCACACTCCACCTCTCGACCGAGGTCGAGCGGCTGGAGGGCGAGGACACGGTGGAGGCTGTCCGTGCCGGCGGAGAGACGGTCGAGACGGACACCGCCGTGGTCGGCATCGGCGTCCGGCCGAACACCGCTCTCCTCGACGGAACGCCGGTCGAGTGCGGCGACAGCGGCGCGGTCGTCGTGGACGAGTACGGCGAGACGACCGTCGACGGCGTCTACGCCGCGGGCGACTGCTCGGAGTCCCGTCACGTCGTCACGGGCGAGTCCGACTGGGTCCCGCTCGGCCTGACCGCCAACCGAGAGGGCCGTGCGGTCGGGGCGACGGTCGCCGGAGCCCCGTCCCGGGTCGGCGGTATTGCCGGCACAGCGGTCGTGAAGGCCTTCGACCAGGAGTGTGGCCGCTCCGGACTCCTCGACCACGAGCGGGCACGGGCGGCCGGCTTCGACCCCGTCTCGGAGACGGTCACCGCGGGGTCGCGGTCCGGATACTACCCGGGGAACGCGGAGACGCGCGTGACGCTCTGTGCGGACCGGGAGAGCGGCCGGTTGCTCGGCGGGAGCATCGTCGGTACCGACCGCGCGGCCGTCCGTATCGATACCGTTGCGACGGCACTGGAAGCCGGACTGACCGTCGCGGAACTCGAGCGGACGGACCTGGCGTACGCGCCGCCGTTCAGCCCCGTCTGGGACCCGGTGCTCGTGGCGGCGAAGGTGCTCGCGGGAGAGGTGTGAGGCCGGCTGGGCTCCTCGCCGCTGGCGGTGGACGGAACGGCGAAGGGGGAAGGGGAAAAGGGGTGGGGGGCGCGGAGCCCGCTGCCGCGGCACGCTCGTGCCCGGGCCGCGTCGGCGCTGCCGTGGCCGACCGAGTCACCATGTCCAGACTCGCGCTCTCGGCTGACGGGTCGCGGCCGGTTCGGGGCGAGCAGTTCCGTGCCGCCCCCATCACTGGCGAGGGGTGACATGACACTGTGGCTACTGGCGAACTGTTCGGGCCCTTATCCCTCGTGGGAACTGTTCGGGCCCTCGTCCTCGTGGGCGTGGGGACCGAGACGTGGAGGGCGCTCCACCGGTGCAACGTCCGCGGGCGGGCTGCTGCCGAATGAGTGCGGACGGGACGGAACGAGGAAGCCCACGAACGAACGGCGAGAACGGAACGCTGACGGCGGACAGCGGACGGGGGGAGTGGGGAAGGGGAGTGTCGACGGCGACCGTCGCGCCTACTTCCGGGCGATGACGGTGCCACCGGCACCGACAGCGAGCGGCGTGGGGCCGTCGACGACGGATTTCAGGTTGTCGCCCGTGGGTGTGGCCTCCTGGGCCCACTTCGAGCCGTCACGGCGGAAGACGGCGCCGCCGCCGCCGACGGTGTAGGACACCTCGCCGACGCTCACGTCGCGGAGTTGAGCGTCGCCGAGGTCGGTCCGGGTCCACTTCGACCCGTCCCACTCGAGGACGGTCCCGCCGCCACCGACGACGGTCACGTCGTCGAACGCGTCGGAGTCGACGCCGAAGAAGTTGTTGTTGGCGTCGGCGACGCCGATCTTCTCGTAGGTGCCGCCGTCGTCGGTCTCGAAGACGGTCTTGTTCCCGTCGACCGCGTGGCCGTCGCGGCCGGCGAAGAAGTCGATGGCGTTGACCGCCGACCCGCTCCCGGGCGTCGTGTAGTCCCAGGTGCCGGTCTTCCCGCCGTCGAAGGAGGAGTAGATCTTCCCGGAGTCACCCGCGACGTAGACGTTCGTCCCGTTCGGGGTGGTCTCGGTGCTCACGTCGTTGAAGTTGTTCGTCACGTCCATCGGCGCGGAGTAGTCCTCCAGGTTCCCGGTCTCGACGTTGTACATCCCGATCGCGCCGGAGGAGCCGACGAACCAGAGACAGGACCCGTGGCACGAGACATCGGACCCGTAGAGGGAGTTGCCGTTGCCGGTCGGGCCGCCGTCGAGGACCTTCGTCCAGCCGGCCTCGTCGCGCCGCAGGACGACGCCGCCGGCGCCGACCGCGTACGCACCATCGCTCGTGTACTCCACGTCGTAGATGGTGCTTCCGGTGGGAGTCTCCTCGACCGTCCACTCGGCATCCGAGTCGGCGGCAGCGGCGCTTCCGACGACGGTCGTCGCGACCGCCGTCCCGGCGATGCCTCGCATGAACGCACGTCGGGTCGTACCTTCCTGCATCACACTCCTTCGTAACGGGGGAGCCACACAATCGATGACGGCGAACAGTTCGGGGCCTTTTGTAGTACGGCAGAACCGCACGAGGAATGCGAGATTTCGCTACCGGCTGAAGCGAAAACGGGCCGGAATCCGGCCGGGTGGGGACGACTCCCACCTTCGCGTATCGGGCGACGAACGGAAGCGCCGGGCACTCAGTCGGGCGTATCGAACGCCTGCTGCACGAGTTCGCGCTGGACCGCGCGGAGGTGTTCGGAGAGCGTGGCCTTGGCGATGCCGAGGTCGTCGGCGACGTCGGCCGCCGAGGGTCCGTCGGGGTCGAAGTAGCCGCGTTCGACGGCCGCGCGTGCGACCTCGCGCTGGCGGTCGGTCAGCACGTCGATGTCGAGGATGGTCGTCTCGGAGGCCGCCGAGACGCCCTCCGGGGCGTCGTCCCCGGCGCGGATGAGCTGTTCCAGCTCGACCACGTAGTCGGCCGCGCCGAACGACTCGATGACGCGCTCGACCTCGCGCGTGTCCAGGGCCGCGAACGAACAGCGGAGCGCGTCACCCTCCCAGCGCGTGTGATACGCGTCGATGGGGAGGAAACCGAAGCCGTGGCCCAGGCAGTGCCCGTGGCCGCAGGCGGACAACGTTCCGTCCTCGGTCCGGACGAGTGAGGGGAGTCGACAGACCGTGCCGTCGCCGGCGCGGACGATGGGGTGCGCGCCGAGTTCGACCAGCCGTTCCTCGGGGGCGGACTCCACGACCACCTGCGGCGCTCTGCCGGGTGCGCCGGGTGCGACCAGCTCGCGGATGCCGAACTCGCCGGCCAGCCGCGTGACGGGGCAGTCACGAACGGGCCGAACCACCACCCGGGCGTGGACTGCGCTCGAGCTCGCGAGCGGTGAGGACGCCGGCTTCGACATGCTTGCTGCTCCGGTGTACCTCTTGTGACAAAAGCGTTCCCGGAACCGGGCGTTCAACCGGAGCCGTCGAGCCGCACCCGCCGGTCCACCCAGTCGGTCAGTCGCTCGAGTGCCGTCCGCTCGATGTCACTCACCGGCCCCTCACCCAGATCACCGTCGAACGCGTTGGCCACGACCAGCGAGGCGCCGCCGCAGGCCGCGTCGAGCGGCGACGGGTCGCCTGTGGCCTGGAACGGGATGGTGGCGTCGTTGACGAAGACCGCGCGTGCGGGCGGGGCGGCGTCGAACAGCCGCTCGGCATTGCGTGCGTTCGCACGCGCCAGCTCGATTGCACGCTTCTGGTCGCCCCCGCTCCCGGCGCGCGGCGCGTGCGCGACGAGCGTCCCCGTCCACGCGACGCGGAGAACGTCGAACCGGTCGAGCCGCCCGCCCAGAACCGTTCCGTCGCGGACGACCGTCGGCGCGAAGTCGAGTACGACCACGCCCGTCCTCCCGTACCGGTCGACGTACTCGCGGAGCGCGGCCGCCGTCCGTCGTGTCTTCCCCGCGTTCGAGGGGCCGGTCAGCAGCGTCCGGCCGGTGGCCGGAACCCTGGGGGCGAGGGCGTCGCTCGCGTCCGTCGGCCCGTCCTCACCGTCTGGCACGGGACGCACTCAGTCGGCCGGCTCGGCGGCCGGCGCATCACCCCGGTGGAGGAGGAACTTCGCACCCAGACCGACGGTCGCGATGGCCAGCACCACCGCGAACACGACCGAGAGCGTGCTGGCCGGCGAGGTGAGGAGTGCCGTCCCGACGCCGCCCTCCGCGGACAGGAGTCCCCGGGCGGTCCCGTAGACGGAGTCGGCCGCGACGTAGGAGACGAACGCGAACAGCAGGACGCCGGCACCCGTCATCGCCCGGGAGGGCCGAACCGAGACGGCATCGCTGTGGAGCAGGTAGAGGACGACCGCGAGCGCGAACGGCGTCCCCACGGTGCCGATGACGAGTGCCTGGAGCAGGAGCGGGATGAAGTTCCCGCCGACGAAGGCGCCGGCCGCGGAGACGAGCGCGGTCACCGCGATGAGCGCGCGGTAGCGGGTGTCCTCGACGGTGGTCTCCCAGCCGAGCTTGTCGGCGACGAGGAACGGCGGGACCACCGTGTTCCCGCCGAGCGTCGAGACGGCCGCGCCGAGGATGCCGACGAGGAACAGCGTGACGGCGGCACCACCGGCCACCGGTTCCAGCGCGCTCGCCGCGGCGCCGGCGGTCGGGGCGACGCTCTGCCCCCCGATGGCCCCCGCGAGGACGAGGAAGATGGCGATGCTGTAGACACCGAAGGCGGCGAGCATCGAGGCCCCCGCGTCGAACACGGCGAGGTCGTAGTCCTCGCTCCCCCAGCCACGGGCGTGCATCGTGTAGGTGTGCATCGTGATGAGCGTGATGTGGACCGCACCACCCAGCACGCCGGCGATGGCGTCGGCCGACCCGGGCGGCGAGACGGGGACGAGTCCGGCCGCGGCCGCGCCGAGGTCCGGTGGCACGACGACGAGCGTGGCGAGGAAGACGAGCACGACCGCCGAGACGATGACCTTCGCGCCGACCTCGGCGACGCGATAGCCGCCGCCCGCGAGCCCCACGACGAGCACGAGCGCCCAGACGACGCCCCAGACCCTGGCGTCCAGCCCCAGCAAGGTGCTGGAGATGTCCGCCAGCGTCTTCATGATGAGCAACTGGGCCACCATCGACACGATGACGGTGTCGGCGACGAGCAGCCACGCCCAGCCCTCACCGAGGTGGTCCTCGACGGTGGCCACGATGCCCCGCTCCGTGCGCGTCCCGAGCCGCGCGGCGAGCAGGAGCGCGAGGAAGCCGGCCGGTGCCGACAGCAGGACGACCCAGAGCAGGTCGTAGCCGAAGCCGGCGGCCGCCGCCACCAGCGACCCGATGGTCGCCGGGCCGGCCGCGATGGCACCGGCCACCCAGCCGGGGCCCATATCTCGCAACCCGTTGCGGATGCGTACGGTGTTCATACAGCGGCCTCCGGACGGTTTCGGCTTAACCCTTTACACTCGGTGGTATTACTGGGTGGCAACCGTGACGAACGACGGACGCGTCGCTGGCCGGCGCGTCCGTCGAAAGAAGCCGGATATCGCTCGCAGCCGGCCGGCTTACCGCAGGCCGGGAACCTTCTCGATGAGGCGGAGCGCGTAGTTGACGCCCTTCGCGTAGATACCGTACGGGACACCCGGCGGTGCGGACATGGTGCCGGCCTGCTGGAGCGTCACGTTCTGTGATTCGGTGTACTTGAGCAGCCCCTCCGAGGCGTGGCGGCGGCCGATGCCGGAGTTCTTCATGCCGCCCATCGGGGCGTCGGTGGCGGCGAAGGCCGCGGCGTAGCCCTCGTTGACGTTGACGGTACCGCACTCGATCTGCGAGGCGAGTTCGACGCCGCGGTCGTAGTCCTCGGTCCAGACGGAGCCGTTCAGGCCGTACTCCGAGTCGTTAGCCAGTTCGATGGCCTCCTCCTCGTCGGAGAACTCGTAGATTCCGACGACCGGCCCGAACGTCTCGTCACAGCACGGGAGGCTGTCCTCGGGCACGTCGGTCAGGATGGTCGGCTCGTAGAACGACGGGCCCACGTCCGGGCGTGCGGTGCCGCCGGTCAGCACGTTCGCGCCCTTCGCGCGGGCGTCCTCGACGTGCTCCTCGACCTTCTCCAGATGGTCCTCGCTGATGAGACAGCCCAAGTCGTAGGAGTAGTCGTAGCCCGTGCCCAGTTCCATCGCCTCGGTCTGACGGACGAACTCCTCGACGAACTCCTCTCTGATGGACTCGTGGACGTAGAGGCGCTCGATGGAGATACACAGCTGGCCGGCGTTCGTGAAGCAGCCCCGGACCAGCCCCTCGGCGGCCTTCTCGATGTCGGCGTCCTCGCAGACGACGGCGGGGTTCTTGCCGCCGAGTTCCATCGAGGACTTCGTGAGCTGCTCGGCGGCCTTCGCCGCGAGCATGCTCCCGGTCTCGGAGGAGCCGGTGAAGGCCAGGAAGTCGCACTCCTCGATGAGCGGGTCGCCCAGCTCCGGCCCGTAGCCGGGGACGATCTGGTAGAGGTCGCTCGGGAGCCCGGCGTCCTCCAGGAGCTCCTTCGACTTCAGCGCGCTGTACGGCGTGTCCGGCGCGGGCTTGATGACGACCGCGTTGCCCGCGAGCAGCGCGGGGATGGCGTCGGAGATGGTGAGGCTCAGGGGGTAGTTCCACGGCGTTATCATCCCGACGACGCCGACGGGCTGGTGGTACTCCCAGGTCTTCTGTGCGCCCGGAATGCCGGACTTCTTGCGCTTGCGAGAGAGCAGGCCCTCCGCGCGGTGGCCGTAGTAGCGCGCGTTCATCGCCACGTCCATGACCTCCTCGTGGGCGTGCTTCCGGGACTTGCCCGTCTCGACCTGCACGACGTCGAGGAACTCACCGTCCCGGTCGAGCACCTTGTCGTGGGCGTCGAGGATGATCTCCTCGCGCTCCTCGACGGGCCGGGCCGCCCACTCCTCCTGGGCCTCGCGAGCACGCTCGAACGCCTCGCGCATGTCGGCCTCCTGGCAGGCCGGGAGCGTCCCGGCGGTGTCGCCGGTGAACGGCTCGCTCACGTCGAACGTCTCCGTGACGCCGTCGGCCAGCGTGACGTACTTGCCCAGCCCCGCGATGCGCTCGTCCTCCTCGGCGGACTCGATGTCGAACTCGCCCGCTTGTTCGCTGACGGTCATATGCCGGGTATCCGGTCGGCTCCTCCTTAAGGGTGTAGCACGGTACGCGGGGGAGTATTAAACAGAAGACGAGGCTATGAACCGCGTGGACCGGGGCACAAAGCTTACCAACCGGAGAGAGCTAACCGAGCATATGACCGAGGAGGCCGCCCGTGTTTTCGACGAGGCGGCGGCGTCGGACCGGAGTGCAGAGAAGGCGTTCAGCGATGCCCAGCGCTTGAACCGTCAGGTCGACTGGAACCTCCGAGCGATGCTCGACCGTGGGGACGACACGGAGCTGACTCCGGCGGTCCGCCGTATCGAGTGACGTGCAGCCAGAGACACGTTCGAGGCTGCCGGACGAACCCGTCGTCGTCTACGACACCAACTGCTGGATTCACGGAATCACGGAGTCTGAACCGGCGTACGCGCTCTACTTCCGGCAACTGCTCCGCGATGAGGTCCCGATAGCCGTCAGTGCGTATATCTACAACGAGGTTATCGAAGCGTTCGCGCGAGGGCAGGATGCCGGAGACGATGAGTGGCGCGAGCAACGAGGAAACTTCGCCGAGATTGTAGCCAAGGCGGACAACGTGGTGGGCCCCAGGCGAGCAGAGGTAGAGGAGATGGATGTGGGCACAGTCAGGAGGAGTGCGGAAGCGACGATGCTGTCATCTCTAACTGGAGTTCAGTCGAAGGATATCCCGGTTCTCACCTATGCCTGGGCCTGCCCAGGGGAGACGCTCCTGTTCACCTGCGACAGGTCGTTCGCCCGTTTCGAACCCACCGATACGCCGCTTTCCGGCATCAGGATGGAGTATCTACCTTCGCGCCTGAATCTGGAGGACGAGGGTTAGCCACATATCTGGACATCTCCAGTAGAGACACCACCAGATCGCAGTTATCCGGGATGCAAATCAACACTGGCAGCAGAAGGATCCAGGGATCTGCACCCGACTCAGTGGATGCCCAGCGCCTCGATCTGCTCCTGATATCGGTTTCGAATCGTCACTTCGGTCACCTGCGCGACCTCGGCGACCTCGCGCTGGGTCTTCTTCTCGTTGCAGAGCAGTGAGGCAGCGTAGATGGCGGCTGCGGCGTAGCCGGTCGGGGACTTGCCCGAGAGCATCCCCTTCTCGGCCGTGACCTCGATGATCTCGCGGGTCTTCTGTTCGACCTCCTCCGAGAGGCCGAGTTCCGAGCAGAAGCGCGGGACGTACTGGACCGGGTCGACCGGCTCGAGGCCGAGCGAGAGTTCCTGGGCGACGTAGCGATAGGTCCGGCCGATCTCCTTCTGCTCCACCCGTGCGACCTCGGCGACCTCGTCGAGTGAGCGCGGGATACCCTCCTGGCGGCAGGCGGCGTACAGCGCGGCCGTGGCGACGCCCTCGATGGAGCGGCCACGGATGAGGTCCTCGTCGAGCGCGCGGCGGTAGATGACGGAGGCGACCTCGCGGACCGAGCGGGGGACACCGAGCGCACTCGCCATGCGGTCGATCTCCGAGAGCGCGAACTGGAGGTTGCGCTCGCCGGCGTCCTTCGTCCGGATCCGCTCCTGCCATTTCCGGAGTCGGTTCATCTGGGAGCGGCGCTCCGAGGAGATGGAGCGCCCGTAGGCGTCCTTGTTCTTCCAGTCGATCTGGGTCGTCAGCCCCTTGTCGTGCATCGTCTGGGTCGTCGGCGCCCCGACCCGGGATTTGGACTGTCGCTCGGAGTGGTTGAACGCACGCCACTCCGGCCCGCGGTCGATCTGGTCCTCCTCGATGACCAGGCCACAGTCGTCACAGACGAGCTCCTCCCCGTCGTGAACAAGATCCGTCGACTCGCATTCAGGACAGCCCCGCTGTGTTTCGTCTTCCTCCTCGGATTCGACACTCCGCTCTCGCTGGCGAGTCGGCCCTGCCATTATACTTATGTCGTCGGACCCAGCCACATATAAAAGCTTTGTCTGTGTGGACCGTTGCCGGTGCTCGTCCGGAATCGCCAGTCAGCAGACGGGACGCTGGCGAGTCGCCTCTCGACCGGGCTCGCGTCGGGTTCACGTCGTGTGAGCGTCGGCGAACCCGCCCGCGTCGACGACGGCTCCCGCGACCCGCTCGGGGCGCTCCTCCTCGACGAAGTGCGAGACGCCGTCCAGCACCGTCATGTGGCCCTCGGCCTGCGGGAGCGCCTCGGCCCACTGGTCGAGGACGGCGTCCTTCGCGAGCGGGTCCCAGCCGCCGAACACGAGTTCGACGTCCACCTCACGGCCCGAGGGCCCCCACTCGCGTCCGAGGCCGTCGTGGATGGCGCGGTAGAACGGTGCGGTGTTCCGCGTCCCGATGCGTGGGTCCTCGAAGGTGTTGCCGTGCCCCCAGTAGCGGGTCTGCCGGACGAGCCGCTTCGAGGCACGCGTGTTCCACTCGTCCTCGAACTGCTCGTAGTAGACCCGGCGGGCGTCGCGCTCGTGCTCGGGGAACCAGCCGAACCCCTCGACCCGTGCGAGGTAGAAGAGGAGTTCCAGCAGGATGCGGTACTCCCCGGCGGGCTGGCGGAAGACGGCGTACGAGGCGACGGCGGGCCAGAACCGGTCCGGCGTGACGCGGGGGAAGTCCGCCCACGGGAGCCAGCCGATGGGGTAGTCGTCGAACGTCGGTCCGACGAACGGTATCGGGAACACCGTCGTGTTGCAGGCGACGAGCCCCGTCACCCGGTCCGGCTCGCGCAGGAGCGCACCGATGCCGATGGGTCCGCCCCAGTCGTGGACGACGAGGGTGACGTCCCACAGGTCGAGCGCCCCGACCAGCTGGTCGAGGTTCTCGGCGTGGTCCATCGGAACCGCCTCGTGGGTGGCTGTCGAGGAGAGCCCGAAGCCGATGTGGTCGACCGCGACCAGCCGGACGGGCAGGGAGAACTCCCCCGCGACGGCACGGTCGCGCAACGCGCGCACGACGTTCCGGTACGCGTACGAGCACTCCGGGTTGCCGTGGACGAACAGCACGACCGGCAGGTCAGCGACCGTCTCCGCCGTGGCCTCGGTGGGGACGAGCCCCTGGGTGGTGAGCGTCACGTCCCAGAAGAACAGTTTCTTGCCCGCGTCCCGGCCTTCGGGGAGTTCGAACCAGTGGCCGGCGTCGGCCGGGGCGTAGTCGCGCGGGACGGACGTGACCGGGGAGTCGCCCGGCTCCGTCGTCACGCGGTCGTCCCGGTGCATGTGCGGCCTCCTCTCGGTCCGCGCTGGTAAGTGTGTGGAAACCCGCTGGATGTGCAGCAGCATCTGTCTCCGGAGGCCCCTCGTGTCGGCCGAGAACGACCAGTAGACACCTTCAGGACTCGGCGACCGCCGCCGGCTCGGCCGCCGCCAGCTCCGCGAGTCGCTCCGGGTCGACCGGGAAGACGGCCTCCGGCGTCCCGGCCGCGGCCCACACCTCGTCGAGCGCCAGCAGCGTCTCGTCGAGCAGCGTCGGCAGGTCCGAGGCGTGACAGAACGGCGG
>Ga0207757_100052_pt1 | contig 94672 bp, 93 predicted proteins | sample A23P3SouthBayCA_2_FD_187752 | JGI IMG/M metagenome (GOLD analysis project Ga0207757, IMG submission 187752) | Aerobic enrichment media microbial communities from Eden Landing Ponds, California, USA - A23 P3 (2) (SPAdes) | ecosystem: Environmental > Aquatic > Marine > Unclassified | place... | reverse complement strand
CGGGGAGTACTGGAGTGCGCGAGCCTCTGGGAAACGCGGTTCGCCGCCACCATTCATATCTTACAGCCCACTCGGGAGAGACATCTCTTCCGAGTGGGCTTTCTGTATTTATAAGCAGTGCGTAACTACATGATTGAGTCGAGAGTCGGCAGTATGACTCGCGAAGTCAAACTGAACGAACTCACGGAACTCCTCGAAACGGCGACGTACCCGCTGTCGGTCGAAACCGCCCGAGCGGAGTTCGACGACGTACAGCTCGTCTACGCGGACGGGTCCGAATCGTTGACTGCGCTACTGGCTCGAGTGAACGACGAGCAGTTCGACTCGCCAGACGAGGCACAATCATCGATTTACAGCACTATCCCAGTTGAAGGGGTCGGTGAACCGGGCCAGTCAGAGGGCGAGGGCTAATCGAATTCGCTACGCTTAAACGACCGAGTTGATTACCTCTATTCGCGCCAAGGTGGCAGAGTCTGGCCTAACGCAGCGGCCTGCAGAGCCGCCCATCGCCGGTTCAAATCCGGCCCTTGGCTTTTTGTTTATACATCCTGATTGATTCCGGACGATAACCGGTTCCTGTCGTTTTGCGTGAGGCAACGTCCCAGAAACTGCTCGAAACCAACTGTGCATGGGCTTCATCGAAAAATACAGTACGGGCACGTCGTGTGCGTCGTTCATTATCGGCGAGACAGACGACGGATGTTGCCGGGCGAACTAACCGTGCGGTCGGAGGCTGGCTCCCAGCTATCCTCACAGGCGCGAATCCAGGCTGCGTAGCTGCGTTTTAGTAATATAAGATGTCATGAATCCCAGCGCATAGCCGAGGAAGTGCTCGTAGAGGTTGAGCACGCCGGTGTCGACTTGCGGATTCGCGGGAAACGCGATGATTGGAACAACGAAAAGCAGCAAAACCGTGAGCAATATCAGGTCAGTGTCCCCGGTCGCACGCATTGCAGACTTGATCTTCGTTCGTGCGTTGTTGGTCTGTTCGTACACCGAGAGGCTATACAACACTGTACTGAGTACTGTAGCCAGGACCAGGCCAGCAGTGCCAAGCAGCACTGTCGGGTTCGTTAGTAGCACGGACTGGAGACTCAACACGGAAATAAGCCCCAGGCTTGCAAAGAATAGGGCTGGCGCGACTACGTTGCCCGGACCGATATCGAAGTTTGTGTCGAGGTAATCGCTCAGTGCCAGTGGGAGGTAGCCGACGAAAACCATAATAACTCCGGACGCACCGAACGTCACGGAGGACCTGGCGATTGCGAGATTCAGATACGAAAGGACGGGGGGAAACGCGAGAAGGGCGGTAAAAACAAAAACCCGGAACTGCTGTTGACGGCCGCTCAGCACACTCAGGAGATATAGTAGCGGGACTACAAGGACATACAATCCGACGTTCGTCATCAGGTGACCGAACTCGAAATGAATGAACGCTGAGGTAAATGCCGCGAGCAGAGTCGGGCTTGTATAATTGAACACGAGCGACTCACGGACTCCCAGCGGAAGGCTGTATCCGAGCCACAGAAGCAGTGGAAAAGTGAGAACAAGTATCACATCGAATAGACGAAACTGCTCATAGAACGTCTGCCGTGCCGATTTCGCTCGCCGTCGCTCGGTGTCTACGTCAATATGAGCTTATATCCGTTTAGCTTAAATAAGCCCTCGGCCACGGATATCAGACTTGATTTTGCAGCGGGAAACTGGGACGTTCGAATGCTTGAGTCAGCGGATATAGGGGTGGAATTCGTCGTGTACACAGGGAGGTTGACTGTTCTGGTATGTCCCTCCGTCGGGATCCGGGGGCAGTACTACTGCGGTCCACAGTGGCGCTGCGACCGGGAATTGTTCGGGTTGTTCTTATTGCTCTTCGGTGCGGCCGTCCGCTGCTTGGAGATCGGGAACTGCGCCGAGTTCCGGGACCAGTCGGTACCCGGTTACCGTCCCAACTGCAGCAGAGAACACAAGCGCCGTGATCAACTGCGCGACTGGACCGAAGCCAGCGCTCGAAGCCGCTGACACGACAAGCACTGTGAGCACGATTCCGGCGAGGCCGATCGCCGCTTCGCGGACGACGACGCGGCGGAACCGATGGCGACGGTCGCTTGGTTGCGTCTGGAGAACAGGAAGGACATCGTGATACCGCGTCTGTACGAGGTAATTCGTCGCTACAGCGAGTAAACCGGCGATGAGCGTCCACGGTCCCCAGCCGATGCCAAACACCGGATCGAGGTCGAGCGCGAATCCGCTCGGCTCGGTTGACTGCTGGCCTTCGGGTGTCGATGGCGCAGGTTCGGCCCCACCGCCGGCAACGGTTTCCTCTTCGCTGTCGGTGGCTGTCTCAGTCGGTTCGTCGGTCGATGTCTCGTCGCCAGTACCACTGCCACTGCTTCCTTCGCCAGCGGGTGTTTCAGTCGGCTCGCCAGTCGGCGTCACAGTCTCGGGACTGTCTCCGCTCCCGTTGTCAGTGCCATTCCCATCGCTTGCATTGGTGTCGTCGCCGTCACCGTTGCCCGCATCTGTCTCATTACCATCGCCCGTGTTGGTGTCACCGCCATCGCTGCCGCCTGCATCAGTGTCGTCGCCGCTATCGCCACCGCTTCCACCGCCGCCACCCCCGCCAGCACTTGACTTAGCATCCGGGATCTCCATCGTGTAGGTCACTGTCTCAGAGAGGAACGACGGGCTATCAGCCGCTGTCGTCACAGTGAACCCGAGCGTTGCTTGCTCGCCTGGATCAAGCGTAAGCGTGTTACTCGCTTCATCGACCGACTCACGTGTGTCTGAATCTACACTCCTGTAGATGTCCAGCCACTCACTATCGTGTTTGATCTGGATCGTTGCCGCCTCGTCGCTACCCGTGACACCCGCAAAACCGACAACAAATACGTCGTCGAATACGGTCTTGGTGCTGGAAATAACGTCAACAGAGATGACAAGTTCGCCGTTGCTGTCGAACGACGCGTAGCGGTCGCCGTTGGGCGTGTCAGCTGGGGCCAGCGCAACTCCGGTGTCAGCCTCCGGGGCGAGTTCGTCGACCGGCTCGGAAAGCGGGGCTGCGCCTGTGGACATGACTGTCCCGCAGACGATGAACGCGAGCCCAAGGGCGACGTACCATTTCATGTTCTGGCTGGAGGTGGCGACTTACGCGGACAGTGCCAAGCTCCCTCTTCTAATCACAAGGTGGACTAATTACTGCGAGCCACTGTAGTCATCTTGGCGTGCTGCGAAGACAATCGAGTCTATATCATCAATGGCTGCGCCGGTATTGTTCTGGAGGTCAACGACAACTGTGAGTGTAATACTACTACCGGCGCCTAAGTCGACGGCATTGTCGCCATCAGTGCTCTCGTCAACGATTGAACCGTTTGCGCGCTCTGTATCTTGAATGTCCAGCGCGTCTCCGACGAGACCGCTTGTGTTATTTGAGTACGTGGTCTCACTGGCATTCACCGAAACGCCGACGTTCTTGTCCCCGTTATTAGTGATCTTGAGGGCATTGCTGAACGTTGTCGTCGCCCTTTCATTGAGAGAGTCCTGTTTGATCTTGATAACTGACGTACCTGATTCGGTTTCAGTTGAGATGATCTTGTTATTATCTTCAGGGGTTCCACTATCAGTTGTACTTGGGTTGTTCGCTTCGAAGCTCAACAGCGCACCTGAATCGCCACTGGTGTTGAGTTCAACTGTCCGCGTCGCTTCAACTGAGGAGAACGCACCGGAGCCGAACGCGCCGCCGACAGTCGCACTGATTGTCCCGAGCCCGAGCAGGACACTTCGTCGATTTAGTCTCATCTGTTATGCTACACAACGCTAGCGCACCAGTTACTATTGACGTGCCTGAGCAGGGCTAATGCCGCCCATTAATGGCTCAAGCACGGCTATAACCCCGCTCAAGCAGCACAATAGTAAGTCCCCGGAAACTGTTGTAACTGGTACGGCACGGCCATAACGTGCTGACTAATCAACTATGAATCGCAGAAACGTACTTACGGGACTTGGTGGACTGGCAATCAGTGGTGGGGCGCTCTTCGGGACGGGCGCGTTTACCAGCGTTAGTGCAGAACGCACGGTTGAAGTGAACGTTCTCACACCAAGTGATGACGACGCTTACGGAACTGACGGACCCAGCGGAGAGTCAGATGCGATTGCGGATCAATTCGTTGATGTTCGCATAGACGCTGGAAATTTCAGTGACGTCTATGTTGACGACAGTGATGCTAGCACTTCGGAAAGCGACCTAACACCGACCAGTGATAACGCTAATTCGGGTGCAAGTGCATCAGAGGTCAGTCTAATCGCAAACGATGTTACGATTCGCTTCGGAAGCGATGCAAACCCGTTGCTATCGGATTCAGACGTTACGTATAAGGATCTATTTATAATCGATAACGCGGATCTCACCAATAACGATAGCAGTGACGCAAGTAATGACGAAGACTTTGATGTATCAATAAGTTTGGATGCAAGTGACAGTGGACAGTCTCAATTCCTCAACATTGGCGGTAGTGAGGGGCTGAGCGCAGCTACATATCAAAACGGTAATACTGGTAACGGCGGTAGTCCGACAAAATATGATACTATAGTCGACACTCAAACAGGTAGTGATAATGATACACTAACTATGACGATTACAATCACTCCCGCCTCAACCTGAAATCAAGAACCACCACCAGCACATAACAGAGTATACTTTTAGATAATATAATATATTCATCATTACAACCATCAATTATCAACAGGTGGTGATTCGCGAAACGGCGTATTACGATGCCGATACAGAACTACTGCTATAGATAACAATCTAGTAACGTCTCTTTTGGAGCCACCAATATTGAATCCTGTCTACCAACCACTCCATCTACATACAATTTTATTACCATTGACATTCCAGAACACTTTTTATATTATAGACCAATTCTTATATATGACAGTGGGTGGGAAGCAAAGCAACCAGACAGGGGCTGGTGACGCGATTACACGGGACGAGGTGTTTGAGTTACTCAGTAATCACCGTCGCCGATATGCGTTACATGTAGCGAAGCAAACAGACGGTGATTCAGAGCTATCAGATATCGCGGAACAGGTGGCGGCGTGGGAAAACGGGAAAACACAGGGTGAGATTACGTCCAACGAACGCCATCGCGTGTACACGTCAATGCAACAGACACACTTGCCCGCGATGGACCGCGCGGGCGTGATCGACTACGACAACGGGACGGTCACGCTGACCGAGCAGGCAACGGACCTCGACGTGTACATGGACGTCGTGCCGGAAGACTCCATCCCGTGGGGACAGTACTACCTTGGCCTGGCAGTTCTGTCGGGGGCTGTCGTTGGCGCTGCCGGGCTGGGCGTGTTCCCAGCCAGTATTCCTGACCTCGCGTGGGCTGGCCTCGTTGTCATGCTGTTTCTCTGCTCCGGGCTGTACCACGTCTGGCAGAGCCAGCAACTCCGTCTGGGGACGGGCGAGGCACCCCCGGATGTTGAGACATGAGCAAGAAGCGGACTCGCCGGAGTGCACTCGCGCTGATCGGTAGCGGTGCCGGGCTCCTTACCTGGGGGACCGGTGGGTTCACAGATGTGACTGCTGAGCGTCAGGTGAATATTGATAAGACTGAAGATAGTTCTGACCATCCGTTCCTTGGGATTAATACACTGGACCCTATCGGTGGCCCTGGCCAGACGGTATCACTGATAGAGTTGACAAACAACTTGGACGAGCAGAGCGACATACGACTGAATGATGCAACAGTCAATAGCATTGACAGTACCGAGGTGACCGATTTGTTCAAAGGCGAGGGAGTGTCTGCCACGAACTACTTTGATCTGCCCAGTGATCTTGGAACAACAAAACAGACAAAACAGGGGACGATCGAGGCAACCTTGGATATCCCTCCCGAGGCTTCTACTGGTTCCGATAGCGAATACAATATCACGTTCGATATTACTGCTACCGCTGGAAGCCTGGAAGTGACGCTGAATCGACCAGTGACGGTTACCTACGATGATCCACGGGTTTCATGGTGGAATTTTAACAAAATTGACGGTAAAGATGTTACAGATCAATGGGGTGACACCGATGTTGAACGAGCTGAATATACTATATGTACTGACCGGAGGGGACGTAGGGGGCGGTGTACTGAATGGGAAGACTACTATCAACCTGAGATAGTGCCAGCAAGGGACAATTCGGTGCTTGATTTTGAGGGCGATAGTCCTTATTATGATCCTGATGTCCTCACCGCAAATAGCACAGGTGCACTAGATTTCACTGGCGAGTTCTCACTCTCTGTCTGGGTTAAACCAAGCGGAAACTCTCTAAATGATCTTGGACGATTGTTTAGTAAATGGAATTCTAATTATGAAAAGGGCTATCAGCTCTTTCTTACAGAAAATAATGATATTGGTATAGAGACTGCAAATGAGACGGGCGATTACATCATCACGGAGGTATCAGTACCCCAGAATGAGTGGTCTCACGTTGTCTGGACTCATGGGTCAAACAACGACATAGTGTATCTCAATGGAGAACAAAAAGGGCAATATTTAGATCTGGGTGATCCGGTCGGCTCTGATGAGCCACTCCGGATAGGTAATGGAATTGATACTTGGGGTAACTTAGCTTATCCGTTCAATGGTCGAATGGATGAGCCGAAAGCCTATGATATCGCGCTGACCGAACAGCAAGCTCAAAACCTCTACAACACAAGTACGAATGGCGACAGTGGCAGTATCGGTGGCTGATTTCGATGACTCTATTTGTCCGAACAGTGGAAAATTGTGATTGTGCGTTCACTGTGCCTGTATGTGATGCACACAACTCCGAACCATAGATGTCCGTAGAGCAAGTGAAGCAGAGAAGCCTAATGTGTCAGCCGACACAGGACTGGAAATCACTGTATAGCAGATCGGCAAGAGTGAATAAAAATGTATAACTTACTTTCAGTGTCTGTCCGCTCCGCTCTCAACCGCTGGTTTGTACTCGTACTACTCGTTGCACTTGCGGTAACGCTTGCTGGCGGATACGTCACCTATGACAGCCACGTCAACGGAGCGGAAACAGTTGTCGAGCAACAGACAGTCGGGACGTGGACGGTGGAAAGCGAGTTCGAACACGGCGCAACAGTTTCGCGTGATACCGAGGTTTTCAGTGCGGGTGAGGAACTCAGCAACCGGTCGCTGTACTTCACGACGGCATCGCCCGAACTCGACGGCACGTACACGGTCTCACACGACAACACCGACGGGAACGCGGCAGTTACCTCGACGAACCTGTCGCTCGTCATCCGCGCGGTCGAGGAGCGAAACGGGAACCAGGTGGTCCACTGGCAGACGCGCGACTCGCTCGACACGCTCGATGCTGTCAAGGTCAAAGACGGCGAAACGGCGGCAACCACGGTCAGTGTGGATATTCCGACAATCCTCAACCGTACCGAAACAATACAGAACGACCTCGGGGCTGCCCCCGGACAGACAGAGGTGCTACTCGTCGCCGACACGACCATCGAGTCGTCGGTCGACGGAGAGGCGTTCACCGACACACGAACTGACCGCATCGAGATTGTGCCCGGCCAGCGTGTCTACCGCGTCAGCACTACCACAGCCGGAGCGAGTTCTTACGACGCGACCGAGCAGGTGACCCGGACTATCGAACCGACACGGCTGGAACTGTACGGCGGGCCTGTGCTCTGTGTGATCGGACTGCTTTGTATGGCCTTCCTCGGGACAGCACGCTGGCGCGGCTGGCTGGCAGTCAGCGACCGCGAGCGAGCACGCAACGAGTTCGAGCGCGCGCGTGACGATTTCGACGAGTGGATCTCTACGGCACGGATTCCGGATGCCGACGACCGGACGCCCGTGCCGACGGACTCGCTAGTCGACCTCGTCGACATCGCTATCGACAGCGACAGGCGGGTCCTCGAAGACGGTGATCGGTATGCCGTCCTCGTCGACAGTGAAATCTACACGTACACGGCACCACCGGCTGTCGACCCACTTGCGTCACCCGTGACAGGGGATACCGAGCCCGTCACGGAAGACACAGCGTCGCTTTCTAGCCTGCTTTTCAACGACTCGACCGAGAATGCTGATGCGACACATCCTGATGAAGGCGACACGCCCGATTCGAACGACGGGTAACGCTACCGACTGGTCACGTCCCGTAATTGCTGATCGCCCCGACAGTGTTTGTGCTGTTTCTAGTTTCGCGGCCACAGCAGGGGATAGATATTGACAGCGGGAGCCACCGCTTGCGACTGGCACAGGTAGCGGCCCGGAACGCAGTATTCCGTGATGACAGAGCTCACGTCGCTCTCTTCGACTGAACAACACCGATTTATATTCTGCTGGTCTACATCGCGTAGCGACACGCTGGTATGCTCCGAACGTATGTGGTGAGGGGACTGACACTCGCTGGATTCGTGTTGGTTCTGGCACTTATCGTGGGTGCACTGGTCGGGCAGCCAGTGCTTTTGAGCTTCGTCGTGTCCGGGAGTATGTCGCCAACGATTCAGGAGGGCGACGGCTTCGTTGCGATTCCGGAGCAGGTTGCGGGCGACATCGAGCAGGGCGATGTCATCGTGTTCCAGTCACAGGAGATTCGCGGTGGGGAGCTGACGACACACCGAGTTGTCGGCGAAACTGAAAGCGGATACATCACCCGGGGGGATGCGAACCCGTTCACAGATCAGGACGGGGCTGAACCCCCAGTGACTGAAAGCCAAATCGTCGCGGTCGCCTGGCAACCCGGTGGACAGGTGGTGACGATCCCGAATCTCGGCACGGCCATCCTCGCCGGCCGCGTCGTTGTCACGAACATTCTGACTGCGGTGACCACGGTCCTCGGGGTTGAGCAGGCGGCCGAGTCCTGGCAGGCAGGCTCGGTGATGCTGGTCTCCGGCGTAATACTGTTTGCGATAAGCATCGGCAGTGGGATCGTGAGTGGGTCCTCGCGCGAACGAGAGCGCTCGCGCGGGCAGGATACCTTCGATCCACGATACGCCGCGCTCTTTCTGACCGCAATCATCATCGTGCCAGCCAACATCGCCATGGTGGCCCCGAGTTCGACACACCAGATCCCGGCCGGTGAGATCGCAACCGGAAACAATATTGCCCCCGGTGAGCCGGTCGAAGCCACGCTTGTAGCCAACAACGAAGACGCGCTGGTGACAATGCTCGTCGTGTTTAACGCGTCCGGTCGCACGACAATCGAGAACCGATGGCTCGACGTTCCGGGCGGAGAAACGGACTCAACAGCGTTGTATGCGCCTGCACCACCGCGAGGCGAACAGAAGGTGGTGACCGTCTCCGAGTATCGATACATCGTTTTGCTGCCACCCACCGTTATTATCGCGATGCATGACATTCACCCGCTGGTGGCACTGGGTGTGATTAATGCGGCGCTCACCGTGGCTGTACTGGCATTCGTTATCGGGTTGCTCGGGACAAGCAAGCGACGTGTTCGTGATACCGACCGGGATATCCCGCTGTATCTGCGATTAAAACGTAGACTGCTGTGACAGTGCGATATGATTGTTCAACGCATAGCGTCCTTGGCGGCACGTCATCTGAACTCGTTGCCAAGGGTGACATGTGCTCCCGGGACACTCGACTGCGCGACGTGCTAGCCCTGATCGGTCGTGCCACTGACTGCCTCGATTACTCTGTATCGACAGGAATCGTGTGGACCTGCCGGAGCGATTCGATGTGGGTTTTCGCCGTCTCGTCCAGTCGAAAGGTCCCGTGGATGTCGGCTGGGACCTGGCCGTGGACGACACGCCCGAACGGCGCGGCGGCGGTGGGATACACCTGCTCGGCCAGTCGGGCGACAGGGGCTGCGACGTCGAGCCCCTCCAGCGCTTCCTTCACGGCCGCTTCGCCGACGTGGACGGACTCCCCCTCAATCAGAATGAACGCGAACGGCGGGTCGTCGAACTGCGCCCGGAGGAACGCCTGAATCGCATCGGATTCCCAAGGGACGGGCGTGATGTCCGTGGCACAACGGGTTACCGTCTCGGCAGCGCGCCGGAACAGGTCGGTACTGCCGTCGTAGACGAGAAGCGACTGAGTCACATCTTCAGTACGGGTTTGGGCCGTTTGAACGTTGTGTAGTGTCACAACGGCTTATGCTCCTGGACCCCGACGCTTCTGTATAGGTGCACGGGACGAACCGATGGCCAAACTCGGCCGGCGACTCGAAACGGCACTGGACAGCGTGCTTGCCGATAACGTGTCGTGGGCGGTCACTACCGACGGCCCAGTCGTCGCTCGACTGCCTGACCGTGAGTTCGCGTTCGAACGGGACGATGGTCCGGACGGACACCGGTGGACAGTCGTGTTACGCGCGGACGGTGCGGTCGTGAGCAAGTTCGGGCGGTTCGAGACGGTCGACGGCGTCGTCGAGAGGGTCGAATCGCTTGTCCACTCCGACGTTCGGTACACGGTTTGCTGTGACGGCTAACTGTGCCGCGGAGAACACAGTACCAAGCGAGTTCAGTGGCCACGCTTCAGCCAGCTACACGCCGTTCGTGGGAAATCTCTATACGAATCCCACACCAACGAATAGGCATATGAGTTTGCTCAAGAGCAAGCACCTCCTCAACGGGATCGTCTCACTGGTAGTCAGCGTTGCTATCACGGTCTGGCTGGCCGACGATGAAGACGCGCCGTGGAGTCTGACTGAGATGGCCCTGGCCGTCGCTGTTTCGTCGTTCCTGTCTGGCTTTTTCACCAGCTATTTCGCTGACTGACGGACGAGCGATTCGGCGTCACGGGGGAATACCGATGCCGTTCCGGTCCGTCATACTGGTATGGACGAACCAGAACCGGTCGAGGACTGGCCCCACCGTCCGCTCTCGCCGGCGGAAGCCAGTGCCTTGCTGGATGACATCGACGACGCTGTCGCGGTCTGGGTGATGCACCACGACAACGACGTTCGGTCGGCCGTCATTCTCGATGACGCTCCCGAAGACGCGGTCATCGACATTGTCGTCGAGACTGACACTGGTTTTGAGATGTACAGTTACACGAGCGGCGTGTGGATGGACTACGGCACGCAGCGGAAAGACGATCCGGATGCCCCGTCGATGGCAGGGACGCTCGATAGCTACGACGTTCTCGCGGGGGAGTCCGACACAGTCTGACCGGTGCGATGCATCGACACTTCCGTCGCCGCGCCGAGACGCCCCTGCCACCCGCCTATCAATACACTCGAAAAGTAATCATTAAACGGCGCGGCGACTGACCCTCCTGATATGCAACGACGAGCCGCGGCGGCGTACTTCGCGTTCTTCCTCGTTATCAGTGTTGCTGCGTACGCCTACATCGGCGTCGCGGAGAGTCAGCGGCCGGCGGTGTCGCTCGACGCTGACGCCGAACTGACGAACGAGAGTACGTTCACTGTCGACGGAACGGAATACACAGCCACGAACATCCACATGTCCGGCGGCGGCGGTGGCGGCCACGGCGGCGGTGGCGGTGGCAGTATGGCAGCTGACCTCTCGTGGACGAACGAATCGTCACGGTATACGGCGACATTAGAGCACAACGCCACGACGACCTACCAGAACGACACCTACCGCGTGTACACAGACGGCAACCAGAGCACAGTCACGCTCGAAAAAGAGCTCAACGTCAGCGCACTCCTCGTCGAAGACTCCTCGGTCCAGAACACGCTGGCGACCCAGAACGGGACCGAGTACGTTGTCTACCGGTCGAACAACACGCAAGTCCCGCTGAGCGAGTGGCTGCCCGAGCCGGAGACGGTGTCGTTCACCACCGGCGATACGTACCCGCACTCGACCGATAGCGGCACCCAGGAAACCACTATCTCCGAGGTGACCGACGACGGCGCGACGCTCGAATGGTTCGCCCCGCGGGAAAACACAGTCGAACTGTCCGAAGGTGGGAACGTCACGCTGAACGAGCAGCGGTTCTTCACGCACTTCCCCGACCACAGCACCGTCCAGATCGTCCCGATTCAGCAGTACGACCAGTATCAGGAGACACTCGACCAGCAGGACTACTTCCACGAGCGCAAGAACGGCATCTGGGGCGTCTCGATACTCTCGGGCATCGCGGCCGTGCTGATGCTGGGGATGGCGTACATGCCCGTCCGCGGATAACACCAACGCCTGTTTTCGGCTCCGTTCTCGGCGACTGACTTACGCGTCGGCTGCCCAGCTGATGTACGCCAGTCCCACACCGATCACACCCATTATGACCGCTGCGACCAGTTGTATAATTACCGCGCCCATCGATGTGTACGTCTGCCACGGCGTGCTGGCAATCGCAGCGAGCGTGGCGACGACGAGCAGTACGCCGACAGTCACGCCTAACGGGCGTAGCGGTTGCGCGAGCACGCGCTGAATTGTACCGGTATTTCCGTCCATACTGGTGACATCCGCTGTCTCGGTGGTAAATGAACCGGTCTCGGACGATTCACCAACGTGCCGCTTCTTCTCCCTACGAACAGCGGGACAGGAGGGAGACGACCCACCTCCACTTCGCTCACTGCGTTCGCTCGTGGCGTAATTCAACTCCTCCGTAGTGTTGCCACTATTTACTGTCGTTCATACGGGAACGGGCCGGGAGGGAGCTGAACCGAAGGGAGACGGTCGGCCTCCCGTTGGTCGGCCGCTGCGACTCCCAGGGTTCAATTCCTTCCTGCCGGGTCACCCACCGACTCGCGGTGCTCGTCGGTTCGTTGCACGGGCCGGGAGGGAGTTGAACCGAAGGAAGACATGCTCGCTTCGCTGCGCGTGCCTTCCAGGGTTCAACACCCACCTATCGTTGTCACTGCTCACTATCGTTCGCAGGACAACGGGCCGGGAGGGAGTTGAACCCCCGACCATCTGGTTAAAAGCCAGACGCTCTGCCTAACTGAGCTACCGGCCCTCGCTATTCGCTCGGGGGAGTGGCGATTAAGACCTTACGGTCCGTCGTCGAAGTACGACTCGATAGCCTCACTGATGACCTCCCCGGGTGAGGCCCCATCGAGCGCAGCCTGCCGGCGGAGGCGACAGTAGGCGTCCCGGCCGAGTTGTGTCCGCAACTCGCCCAGCGCGTACCCCTTTCTGGCGAGCGCCGCGTCCACGGACGCGCCGTCGTTGACACTGCTGGCGACCGACCGGATCTGGCGGACGGTGAGATCGTGGTCCAGGGCGGCCCACGCCAGCAGGAGGCGGGACTCGCCGGAGACCCTGGCGATGTGTTTGGCCGCCGTCGGCGCGATTTCTCCCTTGGCGACGTGAATGCGGACGGACCGCGGGAGGTCGTGCACGCGGGACCATTTCCGGATGAACGAGACCGAGGCTTCGCCACCGGCCCGTTCCGTAGCGGCCTTGTAGGACCCTTCACCGCGAACCAGGGCTGCACACGCGGCCGCGCCACGCAGAATGAACACGTTGTCGTCTGCTCCGGCGGTGTTCTCGGAGAATTTCTTGACTGTTCTGGCGGCGAGTTCGAGGCTCTCGGGGTCGTCGGGATCGAACTCGATGGCCTCCTCGGGTCGCTGTCCAGTGAGTGCTGGGTCCCCGCGGATGACCGGTTTGCCGACCGGTGACTCACGGTCGGTCGATGGAACGTAGTTGTCGGGCCCCTCAGGCATCGATACGTGCTTGGGGAGCGCCGCACAAAAGTATCCCGTACAGGGGTGTCAGTCGTCGGATGCGCTCTCGCTGTCGCGCTCTTCGCTCATGTGCTCCCAGATCTCTGTGCAGCCACAGCCGTCCTCGACATTGTCGAGGTGGTCTGTCGTTGGCTCTTCGCGCTCGGCATCGTCGTCGTGGGTTTGGTGTGCGTTCGTCATCGTTTCTCTCACAGCGACGACCAGGGGTGGCCGCCACGGAATGTCGTACTCCTCTGTAATAGCCCCACTATCTTAAGGACGGACTCTGATGTAAGCTTGGCCCGCACTGCGGCTTACAGGCAACATATGTGCATATCTTGTACGGCGCTCGAATGGTTGTGTGCTATGATAACGGGGCACAGGTACCGCACGACAGCGTGGGCTTCTCCTCGGCTCCGGTGATACTTGCGACCGCCGATGCCCTCAGGTGTCTCGGGAATCTAATGAGATGTAATGACGACCGACGTTCACCAGCTCGACGACGGGGCCTGGATTTCCGTCAACGACTCGCGGGAAGTGAACGTCTCGGACCTGTGGCTGTTGGCTCGAAGCGACTTCTGTGGGTGTGAGACGACGGATTTCCTCGCGGAGGGGTTCGTGAAAGTGGGCGTCGATTATCCGGATATTCAGGCGCGAATAGCCGGACAGTGTATCACCTGCGGTGAAAGCGGCGTTACCGACTGGCTGACGGTCGGCCGCGTCGTAGACCCCGATTCCGGCGAGTTCCACGGTGTTGTCCACGAGAGCGTCCATTTCCCGGAGAAGCGAACCCGGCTTGCCCGCCCCGAAGAGTAGGCAATAATCTCTTGTTTCGGGGAGTGGGGGAGACGGTTGACGGCAAAGTGTGGTGTATAAGTCTGTGAGACTTGTGGGAGAATACATTAGCTATGCCCAGTAAAGTCGAGAAATGGAAGGACGAGGTTTACGGTAACGAGATCCGGGAGCATCTGATGGAGTTCGCAGAGAAGGGCTGGGACGCCATCCCGGAGGACGAACACGACGCCTGGTTCGAGCGCTTCAAATGGTGGGGCCTGTACCACCAGCGCTCCGGCCAGGAGTCCTATTTCATGATGCGTATCGGGACGCCGAACGGCGTCATCAAGCCCGGTCAGCTCGAAGTCATCGGCGAAGTCGCCAAGGAGTACGCGACCGGTCCCGTCGACAACCCCGAGTTCGGTGAGGCCTATTGTGACTGGACGACCCGCCAGAGCATCCAGCTCCACTGGATCAAGCTGGAGGACATCCCGGAGATCTTCGAGAAACTCGAAGCCGTCGGCCTGGGCACCCAGCAGGCCTGTGGTGACTCCTGGCGGAACATCGTCGGCTGTCCCGTCGCCGGCAAGGACAAGCACGAGCACGTCGACGCCTGGCCCGTCGCCGAGGACCTCCACGAGACGTTCAAGGGCAACGACGACTACGCAAACCTCCCGCGCAAGTGGAAAGTCGCCATCGCCGGCTGTGACGAAGGCTGTGGCCAGGGTGACATCAACGACCTCGCCTTCGAACCCGCCGAGAAGGATGGCGAACTCGGCTTCAACGTCCGTATCGGCGGCGGCCTCTCTCGCAAGGAACCGCGCCTCGCCCGCGATATCGACGTGTGGGTGCCGCCGGAGCAGGCCGCCGACGTGGCCCACGGCATGTCCGCGCTCTTCCGCGAGTACGGCGACCGCGAGGACCGCTTCAACGCCCGTATCAAGTTCCTCATGGACGAGTGGGGCCCCGAGAAGATGCGCTCGGTCCTGCAGGAGGAGTTCGTCGAGTTCGAACTGCCGACCGCCGGCGAGGACATGCGCGACCAGTACAGCTACAACACCGGGTCCCAGGACGGGCACAACGACCACGTCGGGATTCACGAGCAGAAAGACGGCAACTACTACGTCGGCCTGAACGTGCTGGTCGGCCGCATGGGCGCCGACGACGTGCTCGAACTCGCGGAACTCGCCGACGAGTACGGTTCCGGCGAGGTCCGCTTGACCCAGCGCCAGAACATCATCGTCACCGACGTGCCCGAGGAGAACCTCGACGAGTTCACCAGCGAACCCCTCCTTGAGAACTACTCCCCGGACCCGTCGCCGTTCATGCGCGGTTCTATCGCCTGCACGGGCACGGAGTACTGCTCGCTCTCTATCGTCGAGACGAAGAACCGCCAGGTCCGCTACGCCCGCTGGCTCAAGGACAACGTCGAACTGCCGGAGGACCACAAGGACTTCCACATCCACCTCTCTGGCTGTACGGCCTCCTGTGCCCAGCCTCAGATCGCCGACGTGTCCCTGCGCGGCATGAAGACCCGCAAGGACGGCGAACCGGTCGAGGCGCTCGACATCGGTCTCGGCGGCGGCCTCGGCGACGACCCGCGCTTCGCCGACTGGGTGGAGATGCGCGTCCCGGCCGACGAAGTCCCCGGCGCGATCAAGAACCTCGTCAACAACTTCAAGGACGCTCGCGAGGGCGGCGAGACCTTCCGTGACTTCGTGGAGGACCGCGACGAGGAAACGCTGGCCGAGATGGTCGAGCCCGAAGAGACGGACTACCACGACCCGTACATGCACAACACGAAGATGACGTGGTACCCCTACGCAGAGGACGACGACATGCAGTCCTCGCCTGCGCCGACCGATGGTGCCGGCGAGCCGCTCCCCTCTGACGACTAAGTCACACTGCTGGGCATTCGCGTCTCGACTGTTGTCGAATTGCGCTGTGACCCGCCTTTCTCACACAGTTTTTCCCGACGCTGTGGCCGGGAGCGCGCTCTGTCGCGCGACCCGGGGGAGGGCAGGTCTGCCTGAGGATGAGACACAATTTAAGTCACCGTGAACATACCGCGAGCGAAGCGAGCGGTTTCCCCGGACTCGCCGCGGTGTGGCGAGTCCGGCCTTTTTCGTCGACGTTTTTCAAGGAGTGGTTCGCGCTTCGCGCGAACCCGACGCAGAAAAAGGTCGTTGGTAAGCCTTATTCGCGGCACTGGCGTATCAGTATGTGGCAGCGGGAGGCCGGCTCCCGTGGCGCAAGCCATGAGGAAAGTCCCCCCACCTGTCGGACAGGTGACCGGGCGCAAGCCCGGGGCGGGAGACCGTCGGCTCTGGAACAGCAACGACACGTCGTCGCCGGACCGATGAGGTGTGCGAATCCCGAGCGAGGCTGGTCGTGCCCCACCAGACGGTGCGGCACGCGGCCAAAGCGAGGGAGAGTTAACCCACCGAGGGCAGCCGCGACCCGGTGACTCCGGGGCGCGCATTCCGTGGGCCGCAGACGCCCCACGCATTCCGTGGACCACATCCGTGCTCCACACGTGGACCGTCTCTGACGCCCCACGCCCCCGGCGACGGACCGATGGAACGGCGAAACCTCACCGGTGCAAGGCCGCGTCGACAGGTAGTCCGACGCCGCGCGGGAGCGCTGGACGTGGCCGCTCAGCCGAATGCTGGCCCGAACAGAAGGGGGCTTACTCCCCGCAGCCACACTACCTCGGTAGCGGCGGGTTCGATGGTTACAAGCCCGCGCCGGCCGCAGGCCCGTGTATGACCGCAGCCGATCTTATCGACGCCGTTCGTGACGACCAGCAGACGGAACTCTCCCGACTTGGCTCCTCGAAGACGCTGTACGCCGACACCCGCGGCGAGATGGAACCGGACGTGGTACTGGCGGCGGCCGCCGCCCGCGAGGGGGCGGCCCACGACACCTTCGACGTCTGGAGCGACGACGACCACGTCGACGCGGCGGCGCTGTTCGCCGACGCCGCGACCGAGACGGCCGAGCGTCGTGACAGCATCGATGCCGACCCGGTCGACCGGACGCCGGCGATGCACGACGTACTCGACGACTTCGACGGGACCATCGAGCGCCTCGGCGGCTTCGTCGGCTGGACGCTCGTCGACAAGAAGGTCAAAGAGCAGTACACCGGTTTCTTCACCGGCCAGGCAGACCCACAGACGGCGAGTACGTTCCGCAGCGCCGGCAGCGACGTGGTGGACCTGCGTGAGGAAGCGGCGGAACTGCTCGACGCCGTCTGCGAGAGCGACGACGACTGGGCCGCCGCGGAGGCGGCTGCTATCGACGTCATCTCGACGGCTTACGACGAGTACTTCGAGACGCTGGAAGACCTCGGCGTGAACCCGAAGCCGGTCTGCTAGCGATTCACGAACCACGCGGCTCAAGTCCGTCCAGCCCGATGTGTGGGTAATGAGCGACACCGGCGGACCACTCTCTATCGACCGACCAGATGTCGACCGCGAGTTCCGTGTCGACGCCCCGTTCGAGCCGGCGGGCGACCAGCCCGAGGCCATCGAACAGCTCGCGTCGGGCTATCGCCAGGGGATGGACCGGCAGACCCTGCTCGGTGTGACTGGCTCCGGGAAGACAAACACCGTTTCCTGGGTCGTCGAGGAGATTCAGCAGCCCACGCTGGTCATCGCCCACAACAAGACCCTCGCGGCGCAGCTCTACGAGGAGTTCCGCGAGCTGTTCCCGGACAACGCCGTCGAGTATTTCGTCTCTTACTACGACTACTACCAGCCCGAGGCTTACGTCGAGCAGACGGACACCTTCATCGACAAGGACGCCTCCATCAACGACGAGATCGACCGGCTGCGCCACTCCGCGACGCGCTCGCTACTCACCCGGGACGACGTCATCGTCGTCGCGTCGGTGTCGGCCATCTACGGGCTCGGTGACCCGCGAAACTACATCGACATGTCCCTCTCGCTCGAGGTGGGCCAGGAGATCGAGCGCGATGACCTGCTCGGTCGGCTGGTCGACCTGAACTACGAGCGCAACGACGTGGACTTCACGCAGGGGACCTTCCGCGTGCGCGGGGACACACTGGAGATCTACCCGATGTACGCCCGCTACGCCCTCCGAGTGGAGTTCTGGGGCGACGAGATCGACCGGATGCTGAAGGTCGACCCGCTGGAGGGCGAGGTCAAAAGCGAGGAACCGGCCGCCCTGCTCCACCCGGCGGAACACTACTCGATTCCGGAACAGCGGCTCCAGCGGGCCATCGACGAAATCGAGGAACTGCTGGACCAGCGTATCAGCTACTTCGAGCGACAGGGCGACCACGTCGCCGCCCAGCGCATCGAGGAGCGGACCACGTTCGATATCGAGATGATGCAGGAGACGGGTTACTGCTCGGGCATCGAGAACTACTCGGTCCACCTCTCGGACCGCGAGACGGGCGAGGCCCCATACACCCTGCTGGATTACTTCCCCGACGACTTCCTCACTGTCGTCGACGAGTCCCACCAGACGCTCCCCCAGATCCGCGGCCAGTTCGAGGGCGACAAGAGCCGCAAGGAGAGCCTCGTCGAGAACGGCTTCCGCCTGCCGACGGCCTTCGATAACCGCCCGCTCACCTTCGAGGAGTTCGAGGAGAAGACCGACCAGACGCTGTACGTGAGCGCCACGCCCGGTGACTACGAGCGCGAACACAGCGACCAGGTGGTTGAGCAGATTGTCCGCCCGACCCACCTCGTGGACCCGGCCGTCGAAATCGCATCGGCGACGGGGCAGGTTGAGGACCTGCTGGAGCGAATCGACGAGCGCGTCGAACGCGACGAGCGGGTGCTGGTGACCACACTCACGAAACGCATGGCCGAGGACCTCACGGAGTACCTCGAAGAGTCCGGCGTGAACGTCGCCTACATGCACGACGAGACGGACACGCTGGAACGCCACGAACTCATCCGGTCGCTCCGACTGGGCGACATCGACGTGCTGGTCGGCATCAACCTCCTCCGGGAGGGGCTGGACATCCCCGAGGTGTCGCTCGTGGCGATTCTGGACGCCGACCAGGAGGGGTTCTTGCGCTCGGAGACGACGCTCGTCCAGACGATGGGGCGCGCAGCCAGAAACGTCAACGGCGAAGTCGTGCTGTACGCCGACGAGCGCAGCAACGCCATGCAGTCGGCCATCCAGGAGACCCAGCGCCGCCGGCGCATCCAGCAGCAGTACAACGAGGAACACGGCTTCGAACCGACGACCATCGAGAAGGCAGTCGGCGAGACGAACCTGCCGGGGAGCAAGACCGACACCGGCGGCATTTCCAGTGACGGTGCGAGCGATGCTGACGAGGCTGCCAATCAGATCGAGCAACTGGAAGAGCGGATGCAGGAGGCCGCGGACAACCTGGAGTTCGAACTCGCCGCGGACATCAGGGACCGCATCCGCGAACTGCGCGAGGAGTTCGATCTGGACGGTGGCGACGACAGCGACGGCGTTCCGGCACCCGGGCCGGAGTTCTGATTTCCCGGTTCGCAGAGCCCCCGCTGTATCTGGGTAACCGATTTGTACCCTGACGCAAAATGGTACGTATCTCGATGGTAGCGCTGTCGGGGTTGGACCATGTTCGAGTACATTCGTTCCCTGGGCCGTGGCTTCTCGCCGACCGGACTCGTCGTCGCCGTCCTCGGCTTCTTTCTGACCCGGTTCACAGTCACGCTAGCGGTTAGGGACAGTCCGGTGGCGTTCGTCTTCGGCGGAGTGCTGCCGCTGGTCCTCGGGTTGGGGCTGTCGGCGTTCGGTGTCGCCCTTGTCGTCGGTGAGTTCGAGCGCGGGTTCGTTCGGACGGTCACGCTGTGGTGTCTCGCCGGCACCGGCGCGATGTTCGTCCTCGTCCTGGTGACGCTGGTCGGCAACGGCAGTATGGGGCCGCTGTCCGCTGGGGGGAGCCGGACGTACCTGTCGAACTTCCTCATCGGCGGCGGCGTCGGCGGGGCGCTCACCGGCGTCTACGCCGGCCGGTCGAACCGACAGCAACACGAACTCGAACAGCAGGCCGCCAGGCTGGACCTGGTCAACCGTATCCTCCGTGACAGGGTGCTGAACGCGCTGACGGTCATCCGGGGCCGGGTAGAACTCGCGGAGTCGCGGGACGGTGTTGGAACGGCAGACGTTCTGTCGGTCATCGATGACCGCTCGGCCGGCGTCCAGCAGGTCGTCGAGAACATGAAACACATCACCCACGGCGGCGCCGATCTGTCGCTGGACGCCGTACCCGTGGTTCCGTGTGTGGAGTCCGGCGTCGACGCAGTTCGGGAGACGCACCCATCGGCCGACTACGACCTACAGGCCGACGTGCCCGCGGACCTGCGGGTGCGGGCCAACACGATGCTCGACAATCTCGTCGCGCACCTGGTCGAGAACGCGGTCGTCTACAACGACAGCGACAGTCCCCGCGTCGAGGTTGCAGTCACCGACACCACGGACACCGTCACCATCAGCGTCAGCGATAACGGACGGGGCTTGCCCGAGCGGCAACTCGACCTGCTGGACCGCGGCGAAATCGGCTCCTACGAGGACCGCTCGACCGGCTTCGGGCTGGATCTCGTCCGCCTGCTCGTCCGGAGCTACGGCGGTCGGACGGCAGCCACCGTCACGGACGGGGGGACCACGATAACGCTGACACTGCCGCGAGTCTCGACCGATGGCGGCGTCGCGACGCCCCAGTCGAACGACGTGTTGGGGCTTTCACCGCGCCGCCTAAGTCTCGCCGTCGGGACGTCGCTCGTCGCTGCCGTCGTCATGGGCGTCCCGATGCAGTTCCTCTCCGGAAGCGTCCCGGTCATCGGGGCGCTGTACGGCGTCCAGAACGCCCTGGTCGGGTGGCTCACCCACGGCTTCCACAGCGTCGTCTTCGGACTGGTGTACGCCGCACTGGTCCAGACTGCGCCGGACCAGCTCTCCGACGGCCTCAGGTACTACGGGGTCGCTCTCGGCTGGTCGCTCGCGCTCTGGCTCGTTGCAGCCGGGCTCATCATGCCGATATGGCTCTCGCTTGTCGGGATCGAAGCTAACCTCCCGAACCTCAGCGCGGTGTCGCTGCTGGCTCACCTCCTCTGGGGGGCCTCCCTTGCCGCGCTCTACCGCTACGGCTGCCGTGTCTGGTCTCCCTGACTTACTCATTCAATTAGGTCCGTCCCCCGAACCCTGCTATCATCCAAACTTGGACTAATACAACCAAAATTGTTTTACGCGCTACTGCAGTTGTATAGCGTGATGTCCCGCGTCTCGCTCCCACACGATGCGAAGGCCGGTCCCACCAAGCCGGAGGTCAGGGCCGTCCTCGCTAGCAAACTCGCTCTCACCGGGTCCGATCACTTCGCGGAGGTCGGCTCCTGTACCGGTGCCGTCACCATCACGGCGGCGCGCCGGGCCGGGCGGGTCACTGCGCTCGAACGCAAGGGGAATCGACTCGACGTGACTCGCAAGAACCTCGCCGCTAACGACGTCGACGCCGATGTCGAACTGCGCGAGGCCGAGGCCCCGGAGGGCTTGCCGGACGACGCCGACGCCCTCTTCCTCGGCGGGTCGCGCAACTACGAGGCCATCCTCGACCACGCGGTCGAGACCGGTGTCGACCGAATCGTGATGAACGTCTCGCGGCTCGAAGTCGCTGGCGCGGCGACGGAGGCCTTCCGCGAACGCGACATTCTGGAGGAGGTCGTCCAGTTCCAGGTGAGCCACGGCTACGAACTCGCCGGCGCGACGAGCTTCAACTCGGAGAACCCGGTGTACATGCTCGTCGGCAGCGCCAGTGAGGACGTTGCTGCCGACGGCGGGTCGCCGGCCGAGACTGAGGCGACGAACGGAGGCGACCGATGACGCTCTACGGCATCGGTCTCGGCCCCGGGCAGCCCGACCTGGTGACCGTCCGCGGGAAGCGCGCCCTCGAATCCGCCGACGTGGTGTACTCGCCGGGACGGCTCTCGCGGTCGGTCGCGACCGAACACGTCCCCGAGGAGCGCATCGGCGACCTCGACTTCCCGATGACACGCGATGAGGAAAAGCTCAGGACAGCCTGGAAGGAAGCCGCCGCCGAAATCGCGCCGACGGCCCGCGACGGCGACGCCGCTTTCGTCACGCTCGGGGACCCGAACGTCTACTCGACCTTCGGCCACCTCCGGCGGACCCTCGCGGCGTTCCACCCCGAGGTCGACCTCGAAGTAGTGCCCGGCGTCAGCGCCATGTCGGCGTTCGCGACGGCGCTCGGCGTCGAGATCACCGCAGGATCGAGCCTGGCGCTGCGGGAGGCCGACCGCGGCGCGTCGCCGACCGGCCCGGACCGGATGATCCTGTTCAAGGTGACCGACGCGCCAGCTACCCACGAGGGCCTGGTCGAGGCCGGCTACGACGTTGTGTACGGCCGCCGGCTGTTCATGGAACAGGGCGAGACAGTCGTGACGGACGACCCGAGCGAGATCGACGAGCGAGACTACTACACGCTGGCCTACGCCGAGAAGCCCGAGACGCGCGTCGAACAGGCGACCGACGCCTTCCTCGAAGCGGCCGACGAAAGCGGTGTCGTAACCGACGGTGGCGAGCAGTCAATCGGTGAACTCGCCAGACAGGAGCGCTCCGAAGCCGCCCTGTGCGGCGACGAGGTGAAGCATGACTGACGAAACTGCCGAGACGGACCCGCAGACGGCCATCGACTCCGTCGCCGGGAACCGGGACGACCGCGTGTACGAGTACAGTGCCGGCGACGAGCAGGACGGCATCCCCTTCGTCGGGGCCGGTCCGGGCAACCCTCGGCTGCTGACGGTTGCCGGCCGCGAACTGCTGGCCGACGCCGACCTCGTGGTCCACGCCGGGTCGCTCGTCAACAGCGAACTGCTGGAGGAGTACTGCGAGGACGCCGAGACGGTGTCCTCCATCGGCAAGGACCTCGAAGAGCTGATTCCGCTGATGCGGGACGCCTACGAGGCCGGCGACACCGTCGTCCGGCTTCACAGCGGCGACCCCGCCATCTACGGTGCGGCCCTGGAACAGATGGACGCACTCGAACACGAGGGCGTCCCGACCTACATCGTCCCCGGCGTCACCTCCGCGTTCGCCGCCAGCGCGACGATGCGAACGCAGTTGACCCTCAACGAGGTCGCCAACCACGTCGCCTTCACCCGCCCGCAGGGCAAGACGCTGGACGAAGACGAGGACCACATCTCCGAGTTCGTCGGTATGGGCGACGTTACGACCTGCATCTACCTCGGGACCCACGCCGTTTCCGAGACGATGGACCGTCTGCTCGAAGACGGTCACGACCCGGAGACCCCCGTGGCGGCTATCTACCACGCGTCCTGGCCCGACGAGGATGTCATCGAAGGGACGATCGCGACCATCGGCGAGAAGCTTGAGGACGCGGGCTACCGCGCCTCCGCGATGGTCGTCATCGGCGACGCCGTCGGCGGCGAGGACTACGAGCGGTCGTTCCTCTACGGCGACTGGGCGAACCGTGGTGAGTCGAGTGGATCGCAGGAAGCCGACGACTAGGATGGTCTGTCGCTGGTGGAGACTGGACCGGTGCGTTCGACCACAGCCAGAAAGCCCCCGGTCGCTCCGGTCGAGGACCTCGTTGCGCGCGTTCGCTTCGCTCACGTGCTTACATCGGTCGTCTTCCCGGAGCGACCGGCCCCTTTCAGTCCACCCCGCAGCACCGCACGCCACCGCGAGTCACACGCCTCCCCAACCGATTGCGCTGCTCGCTCGTTCTACTCGCTGTGCTGCTCATCCCTCGCACAGCGTTGGCGCGCCATCCGAGCGCGCCAGCGCGCGCCGACAGCAGTCGAGCGTCGCCTCGCAGCGATCTGCCATAGCCGAGAATCGAACCGCAGACAGTACCCACGCGGCTGACCGGCCGGCGGTCGCCTGGGGCAGTTTCACCGGTCGGAGAATCCATGAGCACTGACACCGACAACGATTCGAGTTCGAACAGTTGCAAAGCGCCCGACTCAGACGGCGAAGTAGCCGAGGACATCGCCATCGTCGCCTTCGAGCGGAAGATGGACACCGCCGAGGACATCGTCGACGGCATCGGCGACCGCTACGAGTCCATCGACATCCTCGAATACCACGGCGACGTGTTCGAGGAGCACTGGGGCGAGTACGACTGCTTCATCGGCCTGATGGCGAGCGGTATCGCGATGCGCAAGACGGCCCACCTGCTCGACGACAAGTGGGACGACCCCGCAATCTGTGTGGTCGACGAGGAACTCACCTGGGCCATCCCCATCACCGGCGGCCACCACGGCGCGAACCAGGTCGCCGACGACCTCGCGTCGATGGGTGCGGTGCCGGCGATGACCACCGCCTCGGAAGCCGCGGACAAGCAGGGCGTCGAGAAGCAGGCGAAAGCGCTCGATGCCCACGTGGTCAACGGCGACTCGACGGTAGCAACGAACCTCGCCGTGCTGGACGACGAACTCGGTCCCATCGAGCGCCTCGACGGGCCGAAGGCCGTGCTGGTCGACGACGACGTGACGGTGCTCAAGCGTAACCAGGACGACGGCGTCGTGCTGGGCACCGGCAGCGTCGCCGGGGCCGACGTTGAGCAGTTCCACGAAGCGTGGCAGCGGGCCCTCGATGAGGCCGACCGCGACCGCGGCGACGTGGAGTTCGTCGCGACGGGCACGCGGAAAGCCGACGAGGAAGGAATGCTCGCCGCGGCCGAGGAGTGGGGGCTGGGCGTCGTCGCCTTCGAGAAAGAAACCCTGGAGGAGTTCGAGGGGCCGACCCCCTCGCGGTCGAAGGAACTCATCGGCTGGCCGGGCATCGCCGAAGCGTCGGCCATCGCTGCCGGCAGCGAGCACGACCTGCTGGCCGAGAAGACCCGCTACGACGAGGCTGTTACCGTTGCTATCGGGCAGTAGCTCGGACGGATCTCCCGGGTCCCGGTAGCCGCGTTTCTGTCGACCGGAACCGCCGTTTGCATCTACAGTTGGACTAATACAAGCACAATTGTTTTATGCGAAAGCGGCGTTGTACTCACCATGCGCCACAGTATCGAGATTCGACCGTCGGCTCTCGGAGTGCCAGGATGAGCAGCGACGGACGCCAGCCGGCAGAGGCTACGACCGAGGCGACGCGTCCAGCCGACTACGGGACGCTGTACGTGGTCGGCATCGGGCCGGGGCTGCCCCACGACATGACCCAGCGGGCCAAAGACGTCATTCAGACCGCGGACTGCATCATCGCCTCGAACCTCTACCAGGAGTTCCTCCGGAAGGACGGGACGCTCCCGCCCCAGTCCGCCGAACTCGACGGCGAAACCGACGACGGCGAAATCGCCGACGAGGAGGGGACCGTGCTGGAGCGGCCCGACGGCCGCCAGCAGACCCTCATTCGCTCGTCGATGGGCAAACAGGTCGAACTCGCCCGCGAGGCCTTCGAGCGGGTCCGGGCCGGCGAGGACATCGCCCACGTCTCCGGCGGCGACCCGAACGTCTACGGGAAGTCCGACCTCCTCTTTACGATGGCCGACGCCGACGACGCCGACGACGTCCCCATCGAGATCGTCCCCGGCGTGACCGCTGCTCTGTCGGGCGCAGCGAACCTCGGAGCCCCGCTGTCGAACGACTTCTGTACGATTTCGCTGTCCGACAAGTGGCGCGGCTGGGACGAAATCGAAGAGAAGCTCCGGGCGGCCGCTATCTCAGGGTTCGTCGTCGTCCTCTACAACTGCTGGCGCGACTACGAGCGAGCCGTCGATGTTCTGCGGGAGGAACGAGCGGACGACGTGCCCGCCGCTATCGTCAACGACTCCGGCCGCGGGGAAGCCGGCCGGAACCTCGACGACGAGACGGAGACGATCACGACGCTCGGCGAACTGTCCGAGCACGACGACAAGGTCGGCGGCATGGGCTCGTCCATCGTCGTCGGCACCCACGAGACCGAAGTCTGGCGCAACGACTACCAGGAGTTCCTCGTCACCCCGCGCGGCGGGCGTGACGTCGACGATTTCTGACAATGAGCACTGACAACACCACCGGCGCAAGTACCGAGACAGAATCGAAGTGTGGGGCAAGCGAGGCGCGCAGCGCCTCGGAAAGCGCGAGTAGCGCGGAACGGAGTTCCGCGGACCGTTCGAGCGGGCAAGGCCCGCGAGAAGACGGCAACGCCGCGAGCACGGCGAGTTCGTCGACGGGGACGACACCGGACACGGGCGACGACACCGCCTCGAAGTGTGGCGCGTCCTCGTCGTCCGCTTCGTCGTCATCTTCATCCAGCAGTAGCTCCTGTGGCGCGTCCTCGTCCAGCGACTCGGACGAGGAGGAGGTCGGCGCGACCGTTGACGACTTCGACGCCGAGCCGGGCCAGCTCATCGCCGTCGGCCTCGGCCCCGGCCAGCCCGAAGGGATGACCGCCCGCGCGCGGTCCGCCCTCATGGACGCCGAGCACATCGTCGGCTACACCACCTACGTCGACCTGCTGCCCGACGAAGTGACCGACGCCGCGGAGGACATCTACAACACGCCGATGTGCGGCGAGGTGTCCCGGACGGAGGAGGCAATCGACCGCGCGCTGGCGGGCAACGACGTGGCCATCATCGGCAGCGGCGACCCGAACGTGTACGCGCTGGCCGGCCTCGCGCTGGAGATCATCGAGTCCAAGGGCGCGACGGCGACGATGCTCGACTTCGACGTGGTTCCGGGCGTTCCGGCGGCCCAGTCCTGTGCCGCCCGCGTCGGCGCGCCGCTGGTCAACGACACCGTCTCCATCTCGCTGTCGGACCACCTCACCGACATGCCGACAATCGAGTCGCGGCTCCACGCCGCCGCGAAGGAGGGCTTTACCATCACCATCTACAACCCCTGGAGCCGCAAGCGCCGGGACAACTACGAGAAGTGCTGTGAAATTCTGCTGGAGCACCGCGACCCCGAGACGCCGGTCGGCGTCGTCCACGCCGCCGGCCGAGAGGACGAACAGGTCGAGATAGTCGAACTCGGCGAACTCCCCGAACTGGGCGAGACGGACCTCGTGGACATGACCACCACGCTGCTCGTGGGCAACGAGGACACCTACGTCTGGGACGACCGGATGGTGACCCCGCGGGGCTACGAGACGAAGTACGACTACTAATGTACCGAATCACCATCGACCGCGAGGCCTGCGACGGTATCTTCGCCTGTCTCGTCCGCGACGACCGCTTCGTGGAGGACGGCGAGGGTCTGGCGGCCATCGAGACGGACGACCGGACGGCAATCGAAGCCACCTTCGACGACGACCGCCGCGACGACGCCGAGCAGGCCGCCGCGGCCTGTCCGCTGGACGCGATTCACGTGGAAACCGTCGAGGAGGACGTGGAGGCCGTTGATGCGCCGGCGACCGATACCGGGGAGGTACAGCCATGAGCGTCGAGACCGGCGCGCCGCGGGACATGCTCGCGGCCCATCCCGAGACGGCGTACTTCTGGGGCCGGGTCGCTGGCGACGGGGAGTGCGAGGACGGCTGTGTCACGGTCCGAACCAACGACGAGACGGCCGCCCGGCGGCTCGCGTCCATCGCTGGCGCGGAGCGGGCTGACCGCCGCATCGTCGAGCGAGCCTACGCCCACGACACCTCCATCACCCGCCAGGAGGAGGAGTTCACGGTGCAGGTCGTCGGCGGGCTCGCCGACCGCGCCAGCGCCGCGCTCGGCCTACCCTTCGACGGGGACTCGGGCGGCTACCGCTTCGACGCGCTGGCCGACTACGACCGCCAGCTCCTCCGAGGCCTGCTCGAAGGCTGTGGGACGGTGTGTTTCAAGTCCGACGACAACGCCGTCGGCATCTCGTTCGTTCACGAAGACGAGCGACTCCTCCGGACGGTCCAGACGCTCCTCGACCGCTGCCCGGTCGACGCCCCGTACGACGACCTCTCGGAGACATCGTCGGGCTACTGGTTCGGCGTGGACGACGACGCGGCACCTGCCCTCGGCGACTGGCTGTACGAGGGCAGCGAGGAGACCGGGCTGTTCGCGCCCAGTCGGCGGCGCAAGCTCCGGAAGAGCGTCGAACGAGTCCGATGAGCGAAGCCATCACCGCCCCCGACACGCTGGACGACGAGGCGGTCCTGCTCGTCGGGCACGGCTCCCGTCGCGAGAAGTCGAACGAACAGGTCCGCGACCTCGCGGTCGAACTGGAGGGGCGGCTCGGCATCCCGGTCGACGCCGCCTTCCTCGAACTCGCGGAGCCGGCCATCGACGACGCCATCGCGGGGCTGGCCGGAGCGGTCTCGCAGGTGTCGGTGGTCCACCTCTCGCTGTTCGCCGCCAGTCACGTCAAAAACGACGTGCCGCTGGCCGTCGAGCAGGCCCGCGAGGCCCACCCCGAACTGACCATCAACAACGGCGCCCACCTGGGCGTCCACCCGGCGCTGCTGGACCTGCTTGACGACCGCGCGGCCGCCGTCGAGGCCGACCTCGGCGTCGACCGCGAAGAAGACGAGGTGGCTGCCGTCGTCTGCGCCCGCGGCTCCAGCGACCCGGACGCCAACGCCGACGTGCACAAGCTCGCCCGGCTGCTGTACGAGGGCCGCGAGTTCTCGCGGGTCGAGGCCTCGTTCATCGGCGTCACCGAGCCGCTACTCGAAGACACGCTGCACGACATCGCCAAAACGCGACCCGATGCCGTCGTCGTCATCCCGTACATGCTCGGCGACGGCGTGCTGACCGGCCGCATCAAGGACGGCGCGCGGGAGTTCGACGAGGAGTACCCCTACGTCGACGCCGCGCCGGGCGAACCGCTTGGAACGGATACCCGTCTGCTGGACGTGCTGGGCGACCGCTGGCAGGAGGCGAGAACCGGAAGCGTCGAGATGTCCTGTGACACCTGCAAGTACAAGGTCGAGCTCGACGGCTACGAGGAGGACCAGGGCGGCGCTCGCGCGATGCTCCGGGCGTTGACCCACCAGGCCGAACACGCCGACCGCGAGGACGTCGACGACGACCCCCACGTCCACGACGCCCCCGAGAAGCACGTCGCCGTCTGTACGAATCAGACCTGCGCGCAGGACGGCGCCCCGGCGGTCCTCGAACGACTGCGCCAGGCCGCCCGCGACAGCGACCAGTGCGACGCCCGCATCACGCGGTCGTCGTGTCTCGGCCGCTGCGGCGAGGGGCCGATGGTCGCCGTCTACCCGGACGGTGTCTGGTACGGCGGCGTCGAAGACGAGGACGCCGCCGACATCGTCTCCTCGCATCTTGACCGCGACCGCATCGTGAGCGAACTGGTCGACCAGACCCTTTGAGAGTACACCCTTACAACACTACGACACACATGAGCTGCTACGAAATCGAGGCTCTCCGACTGGGCCTCATGAACGTTCTCGGTACCGAAGACGACCACGCCCGCCAGCACGCCGAGCAGGAACTGGAGGGTCACATGACCGGCCCCATCGAGGCCCTCGCCGGCGCGGAGACGCTCGCCGGCATCGAGCGTCACCTCGACGCGGCGCTCGTGGACCTCGAAGAAGAGATCGCCGCGACCGACGAGGACGACCCCGAGTACGACTACCTCCGGGGCCGACTCGTCGCGGTCCGCGACGCCGAGCGGGCGGTGTCGCGCATCACCATGCAGGGAGAGGACGTCCTCGACGGGCTCGGTGAGGCCCACGACGTCCTCCATGAGGCGTTCCCGGTCGATGAGTAGCCAGCGCGCCCCGACCGCTGACCTCGGGGACGTGACCCCGGCCCGCTCGCGCCATCAGGGCCGCCGTTCGGCGGTCACGCTGACCGACGGGCTCGCGGTCGTCGGCACCGCCGACGGGGACCTCCGGGCGTTCGACGTCTCGGCGGAGTCCGGCCCGCCACGTCAGCGCTGGCGGTACGAAACCGACGGGGAACCCAGCGTCGTCGCGGCGGTGCCCTTCGACGGCGGCCTCGTCGTCGGCGAGCGTAGCGCCCGCGGCGAAATCCGCTGTCACGACGCCGACGGGGACCTGCGCTGGCGCTACGACACCAGAACGGACCTCGGCGAGGCCCAGCAGGAGACGCGCTTCCTACTCCCCTTCGTCGCGTCCCTCGCAACCGACGGCGACCGGCTCTATGCCGCCGCCAGACGGTACGAGCGACGGACTGACGATGACGGGAACGACCTCCGCCACTTCGAGAGCGTCGTCTACGCGTTCGCGCCTGACGGCACCGTCAACTGGACGTACCGAACCGACGGCTCGCCGATCTCGCTCGACGCCGATGACGGCCGTGTCGCCGTCGCCTACAACCGCTGTCCGGGCGATCACCAGCACGGTCTCGTCGTCCTTGACGCCGACGGCGGCGAGCCGCGCTGGATGTGGGACCCCGGCACCGACGGCCAGCGCCGCGTCGGCGACGTGGCCCTGCTTGCTGACGGCGCTGTCGTCTCCAGCCACGGCGACTACTGCGGCTACCGGCTCGACAGCGGCGGCCAAGAACGCTGGCGCGTCCCGCTGGCGACGCCGACCGACGTGGACGGCGACACCGTCTACGCGTACCCGAACCACGTCCACGCGACGGCCGGGGGCGCGGTGTTCGTCACCGGCAACACGTACCCCGAGGCGGGCCGCGAGACCGACGCGCGGCATCCGAGCGAGCACACCGCCGTCGGCGTCTCGCCGGATGGCCACCGGCGCTGGGACGCCCCGGTGGGCGGCTTCGCCAGCGGGCTGGGCACCGACGGTTCGCTGCTGGCCGTTCCCGGCGCGCAGAACTTTCGGGACCGCGACGCCGACGACCACGCGCTTCGACTGTTCGCTGTCGCAGACGGCCCCATCGATACGCTGGACACCGACGGCGTCGTGACCGCGGCCGCAATCGGGGACGGGACCGCTGTTGCCGTCGAGGAACCGGTCGTCTACCACGACGAGGGTCGCGAACGCGGTGCGTACCGGTTGCATCGGGTTGAGGCGGAGAGCGAGACGGGCCGATCGCGCCGCTGACGCGTCGATGTGGCGATCTGAACCGGTAGTGGTCCGTGCGGACGCTTTTTCTCTCAGACGTGATGTCCTGGTTTGGCTCCGGTTACTGTGTTATGTGGTATCAAACTAACCGTTCGCTAGCCGTAGCGTTTCGGTACGGGAGCCGATCATGGCCAACGACACAGACGCGGACCACGAGGAAGAACCGGCGGACGCGGACTCCGATGCTGACGTCGACAGCACTGCTGTCGATGACCACCCGACCGAGCGTGAGCGGGAGTTCGCGCAGATGCAGCGCCGGCTCAACGAACGGGAGATGGGCCTCGACCAGCGGAGCGCGGAACTCGACCGCCGCGAGGAGCAGATCGACGCCCGCGAGGAGGAGCTTGACCGGCGAGAGACGGAACTCGATGAGCGGGAGTACCAGCTCGACGAACGCGAAGCCGCTCTCGACGACCGGGAGACCGATCTCGACGAGCGCGAGGCCGAACTGACGGAGTACGACGCGCAACTGTCCGACCGCGCCGCAAAACTCGACGAGCACGAGGAGACATTGAACACCTACCTCTCGGGGCAGATGGCGGACGTAGAGGAGTCGATTACGCAGACGATGTACGACGCACTGGACCGGTACGAGGCGGACCGGGCGACAGGCCGGTTCGGCCCGACCGGCACGATGCTCGTGGGTCTGGCCGGCCTGGCGCTTGCCGTCGCCGGACTCGGACTGGGTGCACTCGCAGTCACCGGGTCGCCGGTGGTCGCAGCCGGGGGACAGACAGCGAACCTCGTGCTTGCCGCTGTTGTCACCGTTGTCGGGTTGGCCCTCAATCTCGGAACGGTCGCCGGGAGACTCTGAACCGCGTCCGTCGTCGGGGGCGTTCGCAGAGTCAAACCGCGGTCCGCACGCACAAGTGCTGTTCCCGGCCACCCACTAATCACGTCATCACGAAAACACTTATGCCGAGTCAGTATGCTATGAGTTATCATGACAGGACACGACGCCGACCTCGATTTCCCGAGCTGTTGCGCTCACTGTCCGTTCCGGGATGACGGCTCGGCGTCCTGTGCGCACGACTTCCGCCAGGCGCTCGTGTGGGAACTCGACACAGGCCGGACCTGTTCGGTGTATCGGCAGCAGAAAACGGATGCGATGCGACAGCTTGCGGCGACCCAGTAACCGGGATCAGTCGGCTGTCGCGGGGTAGTCCAGGCCGTCCGCGGCTGGGGTGTCACTGTCTCCGAGCCAGGCGTGAACTCCTGCGATTGTGGCCCACAGCAGCAGTTGGCCGAACATGACCGTCCAGCGGTAGGCGGCCACCAGCGCGGCGGGCACGTCCCCGTGGACCGGGTTCGCGGGCGCGAGCGCGACCGGAACCACGAGCAGCGCGAGCGGCAGCGCCGCCGCCCCGAGTCGAACTGCGGTGTGGCGGCGCTCCGTCCGCCGGTACGCGAACCCGGCGAGCACCGCGACCAGCGCGCCAAGCGCCATCAGGCCGGCGTACCAGGTGAGGCGCACCTCCGTTCCGAGCGCCTGCTCGACGCCCGGTGGCTGTGGCGGCAAGACGAGCCACGGCGCGCCGGAGACGGTGAGAAAGCCGGCCCCCGCAAGCGCCAGCCGCTTCGTCGCTCCCGATCCGGGAATCGCCGGTTCGAGGAAGAAGTACGCCATTCCGAAGGCCGCGACGCCGAACAGCAGCCCCCAGAGGACGCCGCCGCCGATGCTCGCGACGGCCGTCGTGAGTTCCGAGACGGCGGGGCCGCCCCCGCCGTGGCTGTGTTCGAACGTCTCCAGCCCGGCGGTGAAGGCGTTCCCCACTGTCGCGACGAACAGGCCGTAGACCAGCCCGCCCGCCACGCCGGCCACCGCGCCGCGTTCGAGGTAGTCAGTCGCCATCAGTGGCAGGTGATGCCGGCGCTGTGCCGGAAGTTGTGCAGTGAGTCATGCAGCATCGGGTCCTGCACGAACAGCAGCGTGAAGCCGAGCGCCGCCACCAGCGCGACGGCGATGGCGATCTGCGGGCCGGTCAGTGACGCTCTGGCGCGTTCGATGCGGTCGTGCACGCTGTCCGTGGCGCGTGCGGCGGGAGTGTCATCCTGCATTGTAAGCTCACTTGTCCTAAGAACAAGTAAGATTGTAAAACTTCCGCCTCACATAGGCCAACTGGGGATTATCGTTCGCTGGCCACGGCATCGACGCGCTCGGCGGTCAGCGCGTCCAGCGGGACGACCGACGCGTCCGTTTCGTCTGCAACGAGGTCGAGTAATCCGGCGCGGCTCTCCTCGCCCGCATCCACGACAACGGTCCGGTCAGCCGCCTCGCCGAGCGTCCGCGCCGCGGTCCGGGTCGAATCGACCGGGCTCCCGTCGGCGGTGTTCGCCCGGCCGTCGGTCACGACAACGACGACGCCGGCGTCCGGCGCTGCGCGATGCAACACCTCGCGCGCGGCCGTCAGCCCGTCCGGCAGCGGCGTCCGGTCGCCGGTCGGCAGGTCCTTCAGGTGGCGGGCCGCCAGCGAGACGCTGTCGGTCGGCGGGAGTACCACGTCCGCGCCTTCGCCGGCGAAGGTGACGAAGGCGACCTGATCCCGGGCCTGATAGGCGTCTTTCAGCAGTTCCAGCACGGTGCCCTTCGCGGCTTTCATTGCCGGCCGCATCGACGCGCTCGCGTCGACGGCGAACACCACCAGCGTCTCCGCATCGCCCGCGCGAACGGATTTGCGGAGGTCCCGCGACTCGACGCGGCCGCTCCCGCGGCTGGCTGCCGCCCGGACCGACGCTGCGGCGTCGACCTCGTCGTCGCGACCGGCGCGCTCGGTGCGGACCATTGCGCCGCGTTTCGTTCCCGTCGCGCTGGCACGGCCGCTCGCTGTTCCGCCGTCCGTGTCGACCGAGGGTGCGTCCACGTCGGGCGCGCCGCTGTCGCCGACTGCGGCGCGGGACTGGCCCGGCAACAGCGGGGTTGCGCTCTCCGGGTCGTCGGACTGGTCGGGGTCACCCTCCTCGCCGTCGTCTCCAGCCTCTCCTTCGCCGTCGCCGGCCTCTCTTGCTTGCCGCTCGCCGTCGCTGTCGGCGGATGCTGGCGTCGGCTGCTCGCCGCGTTCGCCCGACTCGTCGTCGCCGTCCTCGCCGGCGTCACCGCTGTCGTCCGGCCGCTGTTCTTGCTGTTCGCTCCCATCCTCACCGCCTTCGGAATCGGCTCCGTCGTTTGCTGACTCGTCGCCCGCCTCCGCTTCCTCTCCATCGTCTTCCGCGTCACCTTCCTCGTCACCGTTTTCTCCGTCGTCGGCGGACTGCTCCTCGGATTCGTCTTCGCCGTCCTCGAAGTGGTCATCCAGCACGTCGTCCACGTCCGGCGCGTCCTCGAAGGGCCGGGCGGTGAGCCGGTGGGGCAACGCGAACTCGGCGGCGCGCTCGATGTCCGATTCGAGTACCGTCGTCCGCCCGTCGAGTGCGGCGAAGGTCCTGGCCGCTCGCGCCGTGGCGATGTCGCCACGGTGGCCGTCGAGGCCGGCGTCCCGGCAGAGTTCGGCGATCTGCTCGCGGAACTCGCGGGCGATGGCGACCTCGGGGAGCAGTTCGCGAGCCGTTCGGAGGCGCTCGCCCGGGTCGCGGTCGGGTTCGCTCTGCATCTCCTCGTCGCCGCCCTCCCCGAGAGCCTGGTCGATGATAGCGACGCGCTCCTCTAGGTCCTCGCAGGCAGACACCTCGGTCTGCAGGGCGAAGCGGTCCCGCAACTGCGGCCGCAGGTCCCCTTCCTCGGGGTTCATCGTCCCGACGAGCGTGAACTCGGCGGGGTGGGTGACGGTGACGCCGTCGCGCTCGACCCGGTTCTGGCCGCTCGCAGCGGCGTCGAGCAGTACGTCGACGAGGTGGTCGTCCAGCAGGTTCACCTCGTCCACGTAGAGGATGCCGCGGTTTGCCCGGGCGAGCAGGCCGGGGTCGAACTCGTGGTCGCCGTCGAGCGCGTCGGCCACCGACAGTGTGCCGACGACGCGGTCCCGAGTCGCGCCGAGGGGGAGCGTGACGAGGGGAACGGACCGGGTCTCGACCGGCGGGTCCGAGCGTGTCCGGCAGTCCTCGCATTGCTCGTCGGGGCGGTCGGGCGGACAGCCGTAGGGACAGTCCGCGACCGCGCGCTGCTCCGGCAGCAGGTCGGCGAGGGCGCGCACGGCCGTCGATTTCGCCGTCCCCTTCTCGCCGCGGACCAACAGGCCGTCCAGATCGTCGTCCGTCACGACGGCCAGCAGTCCGTCTTTGAGGTCCCGTTGGCCGACCACGGCCGCGAACGAGCCCCCCTGCGAAGCTTTTTTGCCGTCGCCGAGTACAACCATACTTGTATTAGTGCAAACGGAGATTTAATAACGTTATGCCACAGCTAGGACTCTACACCGCGACGGAGAACGAACTCGGGGCCGTTCAGCGGGCCGCGGGCGAGGTCGACGCGGACCTCGTCGTGCGCTCGGAGAGCGACCTCGACGACGAGCCAGCGGTCGAGGCGTTCGTCGACGAACTGACCGACGCCGACGCCGTCGTCCTCTGGCTCCACGGGGCCGAGGACAGCATGCCCGGCTACGAGATGGCCGTCGAGCGATTGCGCGAGGCCGGCGTCCCGCTCGTGGTGAAAGCGACGGGCGACGCCTTCGCCTTCGAGGACACGTCGGTTCCTGACGAGCACCGCGAGACAGTCTACGACTACCTCGAGAAGGGCGGGGCGAGCAACGTCGCCAACTGCGTCCGCTACCTCGTGGCGCAGTACGGCGACGCCGATCCCGCGTACGACGACCCGGTGACACTCCCGACGGAGGGCGTCTACCACCCCGACCACCCGGGCGCGAGTATCGACGAACTTCGGGCGACGTTCGACCCCGCGAAGCCGACCGTCGCCGTCTGGTTCTACGAGTCCCACTGGACCCACGAGAACACCCGCTACGTCGACGCGCAGGTCCGGGCCATCGAGGCCCAGGGGGCGAACGCGCTCCCGATCTTCTGCGAGCCGGCGACCGACGCCGAGGGCCAGTGGAACGCCGAGCAGGTCACCGAGGAGTGGCTGCTGGACGACGACGGCAACCCGCTCGTCGACGCCGTCTGCTCGTCGTTCATGTTCTCGCTGTCGATGGACGAACGCGGCCGCAGCGCCGACGACGAGGGCCAGAGCGCCGAGGACGTGTTCCTCGACAAGCTCGGCGTCCCGGTCATCCAGACCGTGACGACGATGCGCTCGCGCTCGCGCTACGACAGCAGCGACACGGGCGTGATGGGCTTCGAACTCGCCCTTTCGGTGGCGCTGCCGGAGTTCGACGGGAACGTCATCACCCACCCCATTTCGGGCAAGGAGCGGACTGACGACGACGCCGACATCGGCAGCGCCCCGAAACAGCACTTCCCAATCGACGACCGCATCGACCACGTCGCGCGATTGGCGGTCAACTGGGCCGAACTGCGGCACACGCCCAACGACGAGAAGCGGGTCGCCGTCGTCCTCCACAACTACCCGCCCAGCGACGACGGCATCGGGACCGCCTTCGGGCTGGATTCGCCCGAGAGCACGGTGAATCTGCTGGAAGAGCTGGACAGTCGGGGCTATGACCTGGGCGACACGATGCCCGACAGCGGCCAGTCGCTTGTCGAACGCCTCACCGCACAACTCACGCTCGACGACCGCTGGGTCGCGCCCGAGGACGTGCGCGAGATGAGCGTCGACACCGTCTCGCCGGCCCAGTACGGCGAGTGGTTCGAGACGCTGGACGCGGACTTCCGCGAGAACGTCGTCGAGGAGTGGGGCGACCCGCCCGAGCGCCCGTTCGCGATTCCCGGCGTGGAGTTCGGGAACGTGCTCGTGACGGTGCAGCCCCCGCGCGGGTTCGGCATGGATCCCTCGAAAGTGTACCACGACTCGGACCTCCAGCCGCCCCACGACTACGTCGCCTTCTACCGCTGGCTCCGCAACAGCTACGAGACGGACGCTGTCGTTCACCTCGGGACCCACGGCAGTCTGGAGTGGCTACCGGGCAAAACTGTCGGGCTGGACGGCGAGAGCGCGCCGGACCAGCTCATCGACGACATCCCGAACGTCTACCCCTACATCGTCAACAACCCCGGCGAGGGGACCCAGGCCAAGCGCCGGTCCTACGCCGCCATCGTGGACTACTTGACGCCGGTGATGGCCAACGCCGGGACCTACGACGACCTCGCCGACCTGGAGGAACTGGCCGACCGCTACCGCGAGGCCGGCATGGAGGACGCCCGGACTGACGACGGCGAGCACCTCGCCGAGCAGATACGCCAGACAGTGGACGAACTGGACCTCGCCGTCGAACTCGGTATCGCCGGCGAAATCAACGAGAAAGCCGACGTGCGCGGCCCCGATGAAGCCGGGTCGACGCTCGCTGAAGGTGCTGTCGAAGGCAAGGAACTCGATATTGATGCACTCGTCGAGCGCGTCCACGAGTACCTCACGGACGTGAAGACGACCCAGATCCGGAAGGGCCTGCACACGATGGGCGAACCGCCGGCCGACGACCGGCTGGTCGACTATCTGGTCGCGCTGACTCGGCTCGAAAATCCCGGCGCGCCGTCGCTCCGCGAGAGCGTCGCGGGCGTGCTCGGCGTCGACTACGACAAACTGCGCAACGCCCCCGGCGAGTACGACGAGGCCCTCGGCATGACTTACGCCGAGGCCGCCGACCGCGTCCACGAGACCAGCAAGGACCTCGTCCGGACGCTGGCCGAGCACGACTTCAACGTGCCAGAGAGCGAACTCGAAGACAGTACCTCGGAGGTGAACATGAACCTCCTCGTCGTGGACATCGAACCGCTCGGGGACGCTCGCGTTCGGTCGGGCGCGCACGACGACCTCCGCGAAGTGCTGGCGTACATCTGCGAGGAGGCCGCTCCGCGGGTGGCCGGCGCGGCCGACGAGATCCCGCGAACCGCCGACGCGCTGGCCGGCGAGTACGTCCCGCCCGGCGGGTCTGGCGCGCCGACCCGCGGCGGCGTCGACCTGCTCCCCACGGCCCGGAACTTCTACACGCTGGACCCGCGGAAGGTCCCGGCCAAGACGGCCTGGGACGTGGGCAGCGAGGTCGCCGACGGCGTGCTGGAACGGCACGAGACCGACGAGGGTGAGTACCCCGAAGAAATCGGGGTCGTCGTCTGGGGCACGCCGACGGTCCGGACCCGCGGCGAGACAATCGCGCAGGTGCTCGCGCTGATGGGCGTCGAACCGGTCTGGTCCGACGCCGGCCGCGTCGAGGACGTTGAGCCGATTCCGCTCGAGGAACTCGGCCGCCCGCGCATCGACGTGACGACGCGGGTCTCCGGGCTGTTCCGGGACGCGTTCCCGGCGGCTGCGGGGGTCGTCCACGACGCCGTCGACGCCGTCGTCGACCTCGACGAACCGCACGAGATGAACTACGTGAAAAAGCACGTCGAGGAGGAGACCGACGACCTCGTCGCGGATGGCATGGACGAGGGCGACGCCGAGAGCGCGGCGAAACACCGCGTGTTCACCACTCGCCCCGGCGGCTACGGGGCCGGGACGAACAAGGCCGTCGACGAGGGCAACTGGGACGACCGCTCGGACCTCGCCGACGTGTACGTCCAGTGGGGCGGCTACGCGATGGGCTCCCGGGGACGGGTCAGCGACGCGCACGAGGCCTTCGAGCGCCGCCTCTCATCGGTCGACGCGACCGTCAAGATCGAGGACACCGCCGAACAGGACGAGTTCGACTCCTCCGACTGGTACGCCTTCCACGGCGGCTTCATCTCCGCGGTCACGGAAATCGCCGGCGAGGAGCCGAACTCCTACGTGGGTGATTCGTCCGATCCGGACAACGTCGATGTCTACACCAACGAGGAGAAGGTCCGGAAGGCGATGCGGGCCCGCGTTCTGAACCCCGCCTGGCTCGACTCGATGGAGGAACACGGCTACAAGGGTGCGGGCGACCTCTCGACGACGGTCGACGTGGTGCTAGGCTGGGACGCGACGACAGACGTGGTCAGCGACACGCTGTGGGAGGACGTGGCCGAGCGCTACGCCTTCGACGCGGACCGACAGGAGTGGCTCCGGGACGTGAACCCCTGGGCGCTGGATTCGATTACTGACACGCTGCTGGAAGCCATCGACCGCGGGCTCTGGGACGCCGACGACGAGACCCGCGACCGCCTGCGAGACCTGAATCTGGAAGTCGACGGAGACCTGGAGAGCCGAGCGACGGGCGGTCCGGAGCGAGGCTCTCCGAACGAACGAGCGGGGAGCAGTGCGACCCGCGAGCAGGACGAGGAGGTGACCTCAGATGACGACTGACACAGACGATGCGACAGACAGTGAAGCGAATAGTGACGACGACTTCGAGGAGTACGCCGACCTCGGCGCGACCACCTCGAACGCGATGGACATCGCGGAGACGTCGATGGACCGCGTGCGCGAACTCGTCCCGGACGAGACGCTGGCCGACCGCATCCGCCAGAAGTCCGTCCACGCGACGGGCGATCCCGAGTTCCAGTATCTGATGCGGTTCACCGGGGCGGACGACGACGAACCCGTCCGGGCCGGCGCGCGCGCGGTGCTGGACGAACAGCCCATCGTCACCGACATCACGATGGTCAAGGCCGGCATCACCGGCCGCGGTCACGACTGTCCGGTACAGAAGGCTATCGGCAACGGCGCGGAGCTGGCCGCCGAAACCGGGATGACCCGCACGGCCGCGTCAGTGCTCGAACTCGACAAGCAGGGCGTCTACGACGGGGCGATTGCCGTCGTCGGGAACGCGCCGACCGCCGCGCTCGCGCTGGCGGACTGCATCGAGGACGGCACGCGCCCGGCGGTCGTCGTCGCCACGCCCGTCGGCTTCGTCAAGGCCGCCGAGAGCCGAGAGCGGCTCCGCGAGGTCGCCGCCGAGCACGGCGTGCCGACCATCACGAACGTCGGCCGCCGCGGCGGGAGCGGGCTGGCCGCCGGGCTGACGAACGAACTGGTGCACGTCGCAAGCGATGTGCGGGAGGGCGACGCGTCGCTGGATGACTGAGGACGACTACGACCTCGACTCCGGGCCGGACCCGGCGGACCTCGCGGCGGTCGCACCCGAGGACCCCGACGCTGACCGACCGGTCCACGCCGTCGGCATCGGCCCGGGGAACCTCGATTTCCTGACGCCGCGCGGTGAGCAGGCGATTCGCGAAGCTGACGTAGTCGTCGGCTTCGAGACGGTGGTCGACTTCGTCGCCGACCGGACCGACGCGGACTTGCTGACCTGTGGCTACCGGGACGAACTGGACACGCTGGACACCTTCGCCGAGCGCGTGGCTGCGGGCGAGCGCGGGACTGCGGTCCTGATGGGCGACCCGAACCACTCGGGCTACCAGTTCGTCGGGAAGGTCCAGCGTGCCGTCGACCAGCCGGTCCGCGTGGTGCCGGGCATCTCCTCGCTCCAGATCGCCGCCAGCCGCGCCCGGACGCCGATGGAGGACACGACGTTTGTCACGCTGCACAAGAGCGGCGACCTCTCGGCCGATCTCGACCGCCTCTGGAGCGACGTGGGCGACCGGCATCTGCTCGTGTTACCTCGGCCCTTTGATCTGATGCCCGAAGACGTCGCGGCCGAGCTGTTGGACGCCGGCGGTGACCCCGAACTCCCGGCGCTGGTCTACGAGCGACTCACCCACGACGACGAGGCGCGGACCGCGACGACGCTCGGCGACCTCGCAGCCGAGGCCGGCGGCGACAGCAGGGACGACACGCGGTTCTCGGACCTGTCGGTGTTCGTCGTGCGGCGAGAGTGACGAGAGTGCCTGCGACGGTCTCGGTTAGCTGACCGCGACCGGTCCCTTCTGCCGTCGCCTGTACTCGTTGATCAAACGGAACGCGAGTACGTACCCGATAGCGGCGAACACGACGGCCAGAATGATGTTCCCGACCCAGAGCCGGACCAGGAGTCCGGTGCCCATCGAGGTCGATACCCCGTCGAATGTCATTCCGGGCACCGGCCCCAAGATTTTGTTACCGAGCCAGAAGCTCGACGCGTACACGCCCCACTTGACCGGTGGATTGAGGATCAGCACGGACGCAAACAGCGCGACCTTGCTGAGCTGTTTGAACAGGTACGCGAGGACGAGAAAGGCGATAAACCCAGTGCCGAGGGTCGGCAGCGCAGTCAGGAACACGCCGACGCTGAAGCTCATAGCGACCTCCCGCGGAGAGTGCTCCTCAACCAGCGCGGCCACTAGCTTCTCTTTGACCTGTTCCCGCGTCCGCGCCACTCGTCGACGAACCATCTACGTGCCAGAATGTACCGTGGGTACAAATCGCTTCTTCTCGTCCGGCGCGTGCTCGGCACTGACGCCGCGACAGCCCTAATCGCCCTCGCCGTCGGTCGCCATCGGCCGGTTTGTGGCGGCCAGCGTCGCCTCGAATGTCTGTGGTGTGCGTGCGTCGGCCATCGTTCGCGCCGTCTCGACGGCAGTTGCGACGGCCTCGGTGACGAGCGGGTGGTCGTCCAGCGTGTCGGTGTAGGAGAGCCCACCTCTGTCGAGGTCGAGTTTGTCGGGAATCTGCGTCTCGGTCGCGTCGGTGGGCGCGAGAAAGAGCGGTACGGCGACGGCGTGGTCGTGGGTGAGGTTGTACCTGACACATTCGACGGCGGGGTTCTGGAGCAGATAGCACGGTTCAACCTCGCCGAAGGCCGAGCGCTCGCGCAGGCGCTCGGCGTGGTACTCCGTCACCTGGCGCTGATACGGCTTGCCGCTGGAGCCGAAGGCGACGAGCGCGACGGAGGAGTCGGCGGCCTCCGGAACTGCAGCAGCGGCGCGGTCCCGGAGCGCTTCGGTCAGCAGCGGGCTTCGCCCGACTGGTTCACAGTAGTGCGTCTCGGCGTCGACCTCGTCGAGTGCCGCTGGTACGTCCGTGACTGTCGCGTGGTCATGGGCGACGGTCATCGGCAGCGCGAACACGCGGTCGGCATCGATGGCTACCAGTTCGTCGCGTAACTCCCGACGGGGTTCGTGGTCGTAGGTCAGCACCGTCACGTCGGTGGCTACCCCGCGCTCGCGCAGACGGCGAGCGTGTGTCTCATAGGGCGTAGCGCGTGACGTGTCCCGACCGATGAGCAGGAGTGTGTCGTGTGGCATTGGTAGCTCCTAACGCTAAAACAAGCTGAGTTGTTTTAGCGAAAGTTGGCTTGCCTGAACGTTGGCAGGAACCCACTAATACCTTTGGGTCCCCGCCGTATCGGGCATCGGTGATTGGCGGAGACACTCCGGGCCACCGGGTCTTATAGGTAATCGACCGCAATCTCGGCTATGGACGTAACCGAGAGCGATCTACCGGGTGTGGGAAAGAAACACGAGGTAGATATCGGCGGCGGGCAGCAGCTTGTCGTCGTGACCCACAACACGGGGACCCGCGAACTGTACCTGAAAGAGAGCGCGGACGCCGATTCCGAGAAACTCGTCGAACTCTCCGACCGGATGGCGCGGATGGTCGGCACGATACTCGAAGGGGCGTACTTCCAGCCGGTCGAATCCAACCACGTCGAGACGATGCTGTCGGAGGGCACGCTGCTCGAGTGGTACGCGGTCGAGGACGACTCGCCGCTGGTCGGCGAGACACTGGCCGGCGCTGACATCGGGCAACGCACCGGCGTCACCGTCGTCGCGATACAGCGCGGGGAAGACGTTATCGCCGCCCCCACGTCCGCCGCCGAAATCGAGGCCGGCGACACTATCGTCGTCATCGGCGAGCGCGACAACTGCGAGCGGTTCGAGAAGCTCCTTGCCGGAGACCTGTAGATGTCCGCGACCAGTTTGCCGGGGGTCCACTGCCGTGGCTGACCTGCTCGGTATCGGCGTGTTGTTCGCCGCCGTCGCGGTCGCTACCCTCGTCGCCGTGTGGCTGAACAAGTCGGTGATTCCGTTCTACATCGTCTTCGGGATGGTGCTGTCGCCGTCGGTCGCGGGACAACTCTCCGTCGCCGGCTACGGCCTTCCGGTCGTCGAGTCCACCGAGTTCATCGAACTCGGGGCCGAACTGGGTATCGTCTTCCTGCTGTTTTTCCTCGGGCTTGAGTTCAATCTCGACCGGCTGCTGGACCGCTGGGAGCGCATCACCAGAGCGGGGACCATCGACCTCGCCATCAACTTCGGTGCCGGTCTCCTGCTCGGGTTCGCGCTGTTCCGCGACCCGCTCGCGGCCTTCCTGGTCGCCGGCATCGTCTACATCTCCTCGTCGGCCATCATCACGAAGTCGCTCATCGACCTCGGCTGGATCGCCAACGACGAGGCCGACCCGTTGCTCGGGACGCTCGTGTTCGAGGACCTGTTCATCGCTGTGTATCTCACGATAGCTGCCGCTCTCGTCGCCGGCGGGTCCGACGTGGGGGCCGCCGTGACCTCCGTCGGCGTCGCGCTCTCGTTCATCGTCGCGCTCCTGCTCCTGGCCCGCTACGGGACGCCGTGGTTCGAGCGGGCCCTGCAGACGAACTCGAATGAGTTCACGGTAGTGCGGGCCGTCGGCATCACGGTCCTCATCTCCGGTGTCGCCCTCGCTATCGGCGTCAGCGAAGCTGTCGCTGCCTTTTTCGTCGGGATGGCCTTCGCCTCGACTACCCACACACATAAACTGGAGAACCTGTTAGAGCCCGTCCGCGACACGTTCGCGGCGGTGTTTTTCTTCTGGATCGGCGTCGAGACCGACCCGCGACTGTTCGCTGGCGTCGCGGCGCTCGTCGTCGCCGCTGTCGTCGTCACGACGCCGACGAAAATCCTGTCCGGCTATCTGGGCGGCCGCGCGTACGACCTCGACCCCCGTCGGTCGATGCGCGTCGGCCTCGGAATGGTCACTCGCGGCGAGTTCTCTCTGATTATCGCCGCCGTCGCACTGACCGGCGCAGGCACGTCGCTGTCGTCCGAGATAGCCAACGCCGTCTACTCCTTCACCGTCGCCTACGTGCTCGTCATGAGTATTCTCGGGACGATGTTGATGCAGTACTCGGCTCCCTTCGAGCAGTTCGCGACGGCCCGCTTCGGGGTGGAGTAACGACGAAAACGTGAGGGCGGTCCTACATCTCGCTGTCGGGAACGACCACGACTTTCCCGAAGCCTTCGCGGCCCTCGATTATCTCGTGTGCCCGGGCGATCTCGCTCATTGGCAGCGTCTCGCGGACTCGCGGCTCCATCTCCCCTTGCCAGACCAGGTCCAGCACTTCGTCGGCCTGCCCCGGGGTGGCCATTGTCGAGCCGATGACCTGCAACTGGTTCCAGAAGATGCGGTTGATGTCCGTCTCAGGGTTCCCGCCGGTGGTCGCGCCGCAGGTGACGACCCGACCGCCCTTGACGAGGCTCTTGAGCGAGTCCTGCCAGGTCTGTGCGCCGATGTGGTCGACGACCATGTCGACGCCGCGGCCGTCGGTCAGGTCCCGGATCTCGCTCGCGAAGTCTGCCTCCTCGTAGTTGATGGTGTGGTCCGCGCCCAGCTCTTCGGCGTAGTCGAGCTTTTCCTGGCTGCTGGCGGTGGCGAACACCTCAGCGCCGGCGTGGTCGGCGATCTGGACGGCCGCGTGGCCCACACCGCCGGAGGCACCGAGGACTAGTACCGACTCGCCGGCCTTCAGGTCACCGCGGTCCCGGAGCATCCGCCAGGCGGTCTGGAACACCAGCGGCGACGCGGCGGCCGTCTCCCAGTCGACGCCTTCCGGGACCGGTGTGAGGTTCTCCGCCGGCACGGCGGCGTACTCGCTGTGGACGCCCCGGACGTGTTCGCCGATGATGTGGAAGTCCGGCGCGAGTGTCGGGTCACCTTTCCGTGTGAACTCGTCGCCGCCGCCGCTCTTGCCGGCGAGGACGGCGACGCGGTCACCCGGCTCGAACCGCGAAACGCCGTCGCCCACCTCGTCGACGACCCCGGCGGCGTCACTCCCCGGGATGTGTGGCATATCGAGGTCGACGCCGGGGAGCCCGCGCCGGGTCCAGATGTCGAGGTGGTTCAGCGCGGCCGCCTTCACGTCGATGACTACCTCGTCGCGGCCCGGTTCGGGGTCGGGAAACTCGCCATACTCGAGCACATCACGGTCGCCGTGACTGTCGAACTGAACGGCTTGCATCGTCATCACTTCCCGTGGCTTGCTTATAAACGCCAGCCTCCCGGAGAGTCTCCGGATTGCGGCGGTCAGTGGTCGCTCCGCTGGCACCACTCGATTTGCGTGTACAACTCCTATGCTACAGCCGTGTGCTGCCTATTTGTCTGTACAATACGCTATATGATTTAACTCTGGATACTCTGATCAACGTCTGGATTTTATGACTCTATATTTATTAAATATAACCCGTACTCCCGACTCTTGGACCTAAAAATCCGCCTAAATCGGATATATGAATATACTTCCGATTTTCGAGAACCATCTGTGGTTGTTGTGTGCTACTCTTCACCACTGTCGACCCGAGGAGGAGCATACTTACCGCTCGAACCCGTTTTATGCGCCACCAATGACACACACTTCAAACACACCCGCCGGCCGCTCTCGGGGCGTTCCGACACGTGACTCCGCGGGTCCTCGCTGTGGGACAGTGGTGACCGACCGATGAATCTCTCGCTTGTTATCGTCGCAACGATGACCGGCGTCGCCACCGGCGTCGTGTTCGGACTGCTGGACGTCCCCATTCCGGCCCCGCCGAACCTCGCCGGCGTCATGGGTATCCTCGGGATCCTCGTCGGTTATCGCCTCATCGAGTATTTCGATGTCGGCGTCAGCCTGCTGTCGTTGCTGAAGGTCTGAGCAGCCACACGCCCCTTTTCCGGACTAACTGCACCACTTCCCCTCACTACTCGCAGACGATGACGGCAGTGACGACACTGCCGCTCAGTGGTCCGCGTGCTCGGTCCCGTTATCGTGTTGGTGACCGCTCTCGTTCCCGCTGTGGTCGGTTCCGGTCTCCCCGTGGTCGTGCTCGCGAGTGAGGCGGCCGTGGTACGTGTCGAGCGTCCGTTCGAGGAGCGCGGTCCGCGTCTCGTGGCCCTCGACGACCGGTTCGACCCACCGCGATTCGGTCCGCCAGTAGCCCATCACGTCGCCGGAGGGCTCGATTACCTCCGCGTCGAGACCATCGACCCCCCAGTCGTCCGTGTAGGCCTGGATGAACGAGACGACCACCGTCTCGATGCCGGCGGCGAGTTCGTGGCTGCGCGTGCTCTTGGTGACGTAGGTCAGCCTGACGCGGCTGTCTTCGACGGTCAGCGAGTCGATGTCGACGAACCACTTCCGCAGGTTGGACTCGAACGCTGCTAGCTCGGTCTCGGCAGCACTCTCGGCGTCGTTGCCAGCGTGTTCGCTGTCCTGGGTGTGCTCCTCGCCGTGCTCGTTTCCGCCGTCGGTGTGCGTGTGTCCGTGTCCGCTCTCGTCGCGATGTCCCTCGTCGTCTGTCTGTGCGGGCGTCTCACTCCCGCCGGGACTCGCCGTCGATCCGCTGGCTCCGACGCCCGGCTGACTGTTCTGGGTTCCACCGAGGCTGCTACAGCCAGCGGTTGTCACCGCGGCCAGCGCGAGGGTTCCGAGGAACCCCCGTCGCGTCGGCCGCTGGCTGGTGTCCGGCATGGCTTACGTCCCCCGTCGCGTTGCGAGCAGCGACGCCCCGACGAGCGCGAGTAGCGTGAGGACGGCAGTGAATCCGGGCCCAGACGCGGCGGTCGTCTCCGGTTCCGCGGTCGCAGTGTCGGCTGCCGCCGTGGTCGCTGACTCGCTCTCGGTGTCTACTGGCGTCGCGGTCCCTGTAGCACCCCCGGATTCGCCGTCGTCATCAGTCCCGGATTCGGCTTCCTGGCCGGCCGAAATCCAGACCGGACTGGTCAGCGCTCGGTCGCCGCCCTCGTCGACGACGCGGAAGGCGACCCAGGCGTCCCCCTCCACGTCCACGTCGGTGCTCATGGTGTCGTTCGTGCCGTCGAGCGTGACGTTCGCGACTGTCGTGCCGTTCCGGATGACTTCGGCGTAGGCGAGTTCGTCGAGGTTCCGGACCGTCGCGGACGCCTCCACGGCGGACCCGGCGGTCGTGTTCACGGTCTCACCGGGCATCCTGTCGTCGACGGTGAACTCGACGGCGGGACCGTACGTCGCGTACGTGTGTCCGTCCTTCACCGACTGGGCCCACTTCTCGGGCGTGACGGTCCCCTCAACGTACGCCCGCGTGCGGGCGCTGCCGTATTTCGCCGGGAAGCACTGCGAACAGTGGTCGTCGCTGACGCCGGTCGCCGTGATCTCGTAGCCCGCGTTCCAGAGGGTGAACAGCCCCTGGACACTGGCTGCGTCGGACTCGCCGTACGGACCGTTGTACGCCTCGATGGCGTCGACCATCGGGAGGTACTCCTCGTGCTGTCCGGGCGCGCTGTCGAGGCTGACGAAGCGGTCACCCGGATGGTTGATCTGGAACACCGTCGCGTTGTGGCGGCTGCGGGACTCCTCGATGAACTCGACGATGGTCCCGTCGGAGTCGACCATCTCTTCGCCGTGCATCGGGTACGGGTTGAAGTGTCCGAGGTCGCCGGTCGTGATCTCCTCGCTCCGGATGAACATGACGTCGCGCTCCTCGGCCTGTGACTCCATCGACCCCCAGCCGCCGATGGCGTTGTGATCGGAGATGAACACCGCGTCGACGCCCGCCGACTGCTGGATGGCGACGAAGTTGTCGATGGGCGTCTTGCCGTCGAAGCTGACGCTGCTGTGGGCGTGGGGGTCGATACCGACCCAGTCGCGTTCGCTGGGATCGAGTTCCTCGGTGAACGTCGCGTTGACGCTGACTGACTCGCCGGGCGTCACCGAGACGTTCTTCTCGACCGGGTCGGCGATGTAGCCGGTCCCGTGGTTGAACACCAGCGTGTAGTTCCCGGGCGGGAGCTGGAGCGAGGCCGTGCCAGCCGGTGTCGTCCGGGTGTAGACGGTCTGGACCGCGGTGCCGTCGTCGAGCACTGTAATCCGGGCGTCGGCGGGACTGACCTCGCCCTCGTCGTCAATCATGGCGGTGACGTTGACGGGGGCCGGCCCCTGCAGCGAATCGAAGTCGGCGGTGGCCGTTTCGCCGGCGCTAACGGTAACTGACTTTGGCTCTGACGCCGCGAATCCGCTGGCGTCGGCCGTCAGCGTGTACTCACCGGCGGGGAGTTCGAGGTCGTACGTTCCCGTCTCCGACCCGACGGTGTAGGTGAACGCGCGGTCGCCCTTCGAGGCAGTGACCGTGGCCTGGGAGACGGACTCGTTGGCCGTGCTTTCGATAGTGCCGGTCACCGTCCCCGTCTCGGTCCCCTGCTGCTGATTGTAGTACTCGCTGGTCGCGCTACTGGAGCCGTCCTCGCCGACGAAGAAGGCGAACTCCGCCGACTGCGTCTCACCGGGGTCGAGGCGGTGTTCGAGCCACGGGTCGACCCACGTCGAGGAGGCCGTGTACGAGGTGAACGAGCCGTTCCCGCCCCAGACGCCGTAGCTGACGCGGTCGCCGGTGAGCGCGGCCCACGGCTGGGTGAGCGAGTCGGCGCTCACCGGCGGCGCGCGCGTCTCCTCGATGGTCCCCGAACCGGGGAGCCAGGTGGACTGCCCCTCGGAACTGAGTGCCGCCCCGCTCTGGAGGCGCTCGGAGTCGTTGACCGGGAGACGCTGGTCGCCGCCGTTCTCCATCGTGGTGTTGATCCAGACGTGGCTGGCGTTGGCCGGCAGCGTGTACGTCGTCGTAACCGAGACGTTCGGATTCGTACTGACGTGGCCGGTCGCGGTGACGACCGCCGCGCCGTTCGGCCCGGATGCGTTCCGGTGCTCGAAGGACTCGTAGACGGGCCACGTCCCGAAGTTGTTGAACGCGAACTCGGCGACCCCGATCTGGTCGGTCGTCAGACCGTACGCGTTGGCGTCGTAGATACCGCCCGGCAGCGTGCCGAAGGGGCCGTTGGTTTCGGTGCCGATGGCGGCGGCGATTTCGCTGTTCTTGAGCACAATCGTCTCGTTGGCGGGCGTCTCGCCGCCTTTGATCCGCTCGCCGGTGACGGCGACCGGCCGCTCCGGTCGCTCGACGTGGCCCGACGAGGCCAGCCACTTCACCGTTCGGAAGAGGAACGGTCGTGTGTCCGTCTGCTGGTGGTCGGCCTGCCACTCGTCGGTGAGATACGTCGTGAGCGACTTCTGGCTGCCGAAGGCGACGACGCGGCCGTTGTCACCGATGTCCCACGTCGCGGCCGCACCGACGATGCGCTCGCCGCGGGGGAACTCCTCCTCGGTGGTGGAGTAGGTGTACTCGTAGGTGTCGCTGTCACCGTATAACAGCGGGGCCTGCGTCCCGTTTTCGGTGTCGGTTACGTTGAGGCTGACACCGTCGTACTCCACGGTATCGACGCCGTTCATGATCGGATGCTGGCCCGTGTTGTGGAGGACGACCCGCCACTCGTAGTCCTCGACCGTCTTGTTGGTCGGGTCCTGGATGTTCCGGAGCCACTTATCGCTCTCGCCGTTGAAGTGGAGCCCGTACGGGTCGGTGATGTCGTTCAGCTTGCCGGCGTGGCCCTGCAGCGGCGAGGTCCAGTCCCCGACGACGAACAGGCTGCCGCCGTTTCTGACGTACTCGTCGATTGCGGACTGTTCGGACTCGCTATAAGCCGTCTGGGGGACGGGGATGATGACCACGTCGTAGTCCGACAGCCCGTTCGCGGACGAGCTGTTCCACGAGGTCAACCCCCCTGTCGTCGACCGTTTCGTGTCGACGTCGTACCCGCGCTCGCTGAGCCGGTTCGCGAACTCCGTGAACGTCGAGCCCTGATGACTCCCGTCGATCAGTACGTCGACCCCGGCACCACTGTTGTTAAGGTCGACAGAATCATCAGGAACCGGACAGCTCCCGTCAAGCTGACAGGTAGCTCCACCAGCTGATGCTGTTTGTGTCGCCGTCTGGCTGTTCGCCGTTGTCAACTCGTTTTTCTCGCTCGGTGCAGCAGCGGCGCTTCCGAGAAAGCCGGCGCTGATAACCGAGAAAACGAGCAGTACGCTGAGTAGCACTGGCCGTATGTGATTTCTGTCCATCACTTCCTGTACGCTATTGAGACTGTATAGTTAAAATTTACCCTGAAATGACTATTTCGAAATAATGACTGGATTCTGTAACAAACTGTCGGCTACGCATGGTGTCTGAGTACCGTGGCCCGGACTTCGCTTCCAGGGATGGGCGTCCCCGCGACTGCTCCTTGGTATCGCACCACCTGGCCAGTACAAGACGGTTGTGGCGGACACACCGGATTTGTCGGTCACACATACTGACACACTGCTGTGTGGTGCGGCGCCGGCCCGACAGACGGCCCACAGAACGCTGCCGGTCTGTCTACGGCGACGTTCCCGTGTCCTTGTCAGTCCGTACCAGCTTTTAATACCCGATAGGGGGAAATTCGGAGGTATGTCACGCAAAGTGTTCTTCGATACTGACCCCGGCTGCGACGACGCGGTCATGCTGGCGATGGCGCTTGGCCACGATGAGATCGATGTCGTCGGTCTCTCGACCGTCTGTGGGAACACGACTATCGAGAACACGACGCAAAACACCCACGCGATACTGGAACTGGGTGGCTACGACGTGCCGGTCGCCCGGGGCTGTGGCCGCCCGCTGGTCGACGACCTCGACACCGCCGAGTGGATCCATGGCGAGAACGGGCTCCACGGCGATCTTCCCGACGTAGACGTTGATACACGAGACATCCACGGAGCCGACGCGATCACCGAAGCCGCCCGCGAATACGGCGACGAACTGACGATTGCGGCCGTCGGGCCGCTCCCGAACCTGGCAATCGCGCTGGCCAAAGAGCCCCGCCTGCCCGACCTGGTCGAGGACATCTATCTCATGGGCGGGGCGGCGATGACGTCCGGGAACGTGACGCCGATGGCCGAGGCCAACTTCCACAACGACCCTGCCGCGGCCAGCCGCGTCATCCAGGACGCTACTACGCGGATGGTCGGCCTGGACGTGACCAACCGTGCTACCGTGGCCCCCGAGTTCATCGAGGAGTTCCGCGAGGCCGGCGGCGTCCGCGGGACAATCGCCGAGTGGCTCGACTACCGGCCCGATTCCGGGACCTATCCGCTGGCCGACGCACCGGCCATCCACGACGCCGCCGTCGTCGCGGACATCATCGACGAGTCGGTGCTCACCTTCGAGGAGTACTACCTCGACGTGGATACGACCGGTGGCCCCTGCCACGGGGCCGTGATCTGTGACGAACACGGCACGACCGACAACGAACCCAACAGCAGGGTGGCCGTCGATATCGATGTGCACCGTTACCGCGAGATTCTCGAAACCGGCGTCAGGGCCTACGCATCGGCGTGAGCCGGTAGCCAAGCCGGGTAGTAGAAAAACAACGACCGGCGCTATTCGTAGACGTGAACGCTCCCGGTGGTGTTGTCCTCGATGTAGTCCCAGTCGTACTCCACGCCCAGACCGGGACCGTCCGGGACACCGACCGTCCCGTCGTCGTCGACGGCGTCCATCAGGTCGGAGTAGCCGCCCTCGTACACCGGCGGCTGGGTGTTCTGGCAGTCCGGGTGGACCAGCGCCATCTCGTAGTAGTTCGAGTTCCGGCAGGCGGCGATGCAGTGCCGCTGTGCGGGGCCGGGCGCGTGGAACTCCACGTCCAGCCCGAACGCCTCGGCCATGCGGGCGACCTTGATCGCACCGGTGATGCCCGCGTCGTACTCGGGATCGGCCCGCAGGAAGTCGGTCGCCTCGCTGGCGGCGAAGTCGGACTTGATCTCCAGTCCGCGGATGTGCTCGGTCTGGAGAATCGGCGTGTCGAGTTTCTGGGCCAGCTTCTTGTGGGCGTGCTGTGAGATGCCGCCGTCGCGGAACGGGTCCTCGTACCAGAAGAAGTCCTGCTCGTCGAGCGCGCGGCCCAGTTCCAGCGCGTCGGCGAACGTCTCCAGTTCGCAGGCCGGGTCGTGCATCAGGTCCATCTCGTCGCCGACGGCCTCGCCGACGGCGTGGACGGCTTCGACCTCGCGGTCGAGGCTCCGGGCGTCGTCGCCGCCGCCCCAGCCGTGGATCTTGAAGCCGCCGAAGCCCTCGTCTCGACAGTCCTCGGCGAAGTCGGCGAACGCTTCCGGCGAGTCGAGCCCGCCGGCGTCGTCGCCGTGGTAGGTCGAGGCGTACGCCGGGATGCGCTCGCGGTAGGTCCCCAGCAGTTCGTGGATCGGTGCGTCGTAGTACTTGCCGGCGAAGTCCCACAGCGCGATGTCGATAGGCCCGATGCCCATCCGGTCGTACTTCCGGAGCGCTCGCTTGCACTCCGACCAGTGTTTCTCGCGTTTCAACGGGTCCTTGCCGATGAGGTACTCCGCGACGATGTTGTACTGGGCGGCCGCCGGGGAGTTACCGCCGACGTATTCGCCCGTGATTCCCTCGTCGGTATGAATCTGCACGCCGAACAGCTTCCGGGTCGTCGTCTCTCCCGGGGCATACACCAGGTTGAAGCCGTGCTTGTCGGTCCCTACGTCTTCGAGCGGGTACTCGAACTCCCGGCTTTCGATTTTCGTTATCGTTGGCGACATTTGTCTGACGTTCCGAGGTTGGGATATTAAAGCTACCCCGCGGCAAACGAAAGACAGCGAACGCCGGGTGGCTGTTTGAACCCGATTCCGCTTCATCAAACGAGATTGGGGGCTGAAACACCGGCTACATCAGCTGTCACCCAGCGCACCGACACGTCGAATGCCGGGCTCGCCCAGCCGCACCGAACAGCCGATGTACAGTGGTTCGATCAGGCGGGGATATTCGAAGGACGCCGCGTGCTCGTGGAGTACTTTCGGGTCGCCGGCTTCACCCTGCCACATGTCGTGGTGGGAGGGGAGCAGGCGGTCGAGCCGGAGCTGGTTCGCGGCCTCGATAATCCCGTTTTCGTCCATGTACCACTTCGTTCGGACGCCGCAATCGGGTTCGGGCTCGTAGATGGAGCCGACGGTCCCGAACGCCAGTGCGCCCGCGTCGATGTCGAACCGCTCACCGATATCGACAAACGCGTCGGCAGGCCGGCTATCGCCGGCGTGGAAGAACGTCCCGGCGTCGTGCTCGATGACGTAGCTCACGGGCTCGATGGCATCGGGGTCGTTCGCGCTGGTGACGTGGACGGTGAAATCGCCGACAGCGAACTCGTCACCGACGGCGATTTCGTTGCGCTGCTCATCGGGCACCCGAAGTTCACCGTCGTAGTCTGGCGACTCGTACGACGCCGTGGGGGCATACAGATCAGCCCCACAGTCCTCGACCAGCGGGCCGTACGACGGCGGATGCATGTGGTCGATGTGCTCGTGTGTGACCAGTGTGGCGTCGCATCGGGTCGCATCGGCGGGGTCCATCGGTACCGGAATCATTCTGATGAGGTTCGGCGGGTCGCCCGTCCCGAAGTACGGGTCGATGTACAGCGTCGTCGACTGCGACCGGAGCACGAAGCCGTTACAGCCGAGATACCAGATAGTGACGCCGTCGCCGGGGTCCGTCGATTCGACTTCCTCGCGGACGAACCAGTCGTCCCACGTTGACTGAACCATGCTCCGAGCTACGGCCGGCCCGGGCAAAAAGTCCCGTGGCGACACTTAATCGAGCGTGACCGTCGACTCCGTTTCGGAGGCCTCGTAGACGGCCTTGATCGTCTTGATGTCGACGAGCCCGTGCTCGCCGTCGGCGTAGGGGTCGCTGTCGGTCAGCAGACAGTGGGCGAAGTACTCGAACTCCTCTTCCATCTGGTCGATCTGCTCGAAGTCGATGTCGACCGTCGTGCCCTCGTGGGAAAGCTGGAGCGAGCGGTCGTCCCAGGGGTAAAAAGCCGGTTCGACGCGGACCCTGCCCTCGGTCCCGAGCACGGAGATGTGGCTGTCGAGGTGGGCGTTCTGGCTGGCGGTACACACCGCGTACACGTGCCCGGGGAAATCAAGCTGGAACGCGCCATGTTCGTCGGGCACGTCCGCGAACTCCTCTTGAACCGATGCGACGGTCCCCCGGACGGCGACTGGGTCGGCGTCCAGCAGGAACCGGCTCGTGTTCAGCGGATACAGGCCGATGTCCATCACGGCACATCCCCCCGAGAGCTCCCAGTCCAGCCGCCACTGGTCGGGGTCGGGAACCAGTTCGAGGATGGGCTCGGTCATGTTGCCGTGGACGAACAGCGGCTCGCCGACGTACCCCTCGTCGATGAGGTCCTTCGCCCGCCGGACGGCCGGCTCGGTGTGCATCCGGTAGGCGATCATCAGCGTCGCGTCGTACTCGTCACACACCTCGACCATCCGCTCGGCGCGCTCGATGGTGGCCTCCATCGGCTTCTCACAGAGTATCGCCTTGTCCAGTTCCGCCGCCGTCTCGACGAAGGGGAGGTGGCGAGCGTTCGGGGTAACGATGTAGACAGCGTCGTAGGCGTCGCTCGCGGCCCCGTCGTGGAACTCTTCGTAGGTGATGGCGTGCTCGACCGTCTCCGAATCGGCGGCCACGTCGGCCGCCTTCTCGCGGTCGCCGCTGACCAGGACGGTCGTCTCACAGAGGTCCCCCGCGTCGACGGCGGGCATCGCCTGCTCGGTGGTCCACCAGCCCACACCGACCATCGCAAACCGGACTGGACTGTCGGTTTCTGTCAGTTCCTGCCAGTCTCGATGGTCGAACCCGGCTGTGAGCGCGTCGATATTCATGACGTTGTTATCGGCTGGCTGGATATTATGTTTTGTGTTGGCACACCCGGGCTGGCCCGAGCCGTTCCAGAGTAGCGAATGGTAGTTCATGTATCGAGTAAATTAATCCCGGCTGGTGACATGTATGTTTGATATAGTGGAACAAATCGTCAGTCTCACCCGCCGCTGTTCTACAGCGACCGGCCGATAATCCGAGCGGATAATGCTGTTTCATGGGCTGTCTATGGGCGGTATCCGCCCGCGATCTCCGTTTCTCCCTTTCGAGAATAACGACAGTACAACCGTTACGGCAGGCGTTCCACGATAATGAACGAGCGGCACTGTGGGGCCTACCACGCCTTGTCTGATAGGGGGTCGCTTCAAAACTCCGTCCCACTCGCTGTGTTCACTACGGTGAGGTGGACGTATGCAACGACTGCCGACAACGAAACCTGTGCCCAACCGGGTACCGATATCAGTCACTGTTTCTCGCCGTGCTCAGACCGGTCCGGCTATTGTAGTTGGCGACGGCGAAACATGCTCCGGATGCTGGGGCGCCAATAACGAGAGTGGAACGTCTGTACGGGACAGACAGTGCCGATGCTGGGGCCGTTCCACCATCGTTGGCCGGTTAGGCTACGACCATGACTTTGCACGCTCGCTCTTGCGGTGGACAAGAGCAAGAGAATATAAAAATTAATACCATATAAATATTGTGTTACAGAAACACTACTTCGCAGTCAGCGCCAGTAGCCGCCTCGATTAGCTGTTGCGGTACACCGTCTTGATGTAGCTGAAGAACTCCAGCCCGGCGTCGCCCTGCTCGCGGTAGGTGTTCGTCGAGGAGCGTTTGAGGCCGCCGAAGGGCACGTGCAGTTCCAGCCCGGTGGTCTTCTCGTTGACCTTGACCACGCCGGACTCGGAGCGCTCGATGAACTCGTTTTCTTCCTCGATTTTTTCGGTCACGACGCTGGCCGAGAGTCCGTAGTCGATGTCGTTGGCGACCTCGACACCCTCGTCGAAGTCGGAGACGGGAATCACGGCGAGTACCGGCCCGAACACCTCTTCCTGTGCGATGCGCATGTCGGGCTCGACGTCGGAGAAGACGGCCGGCGAGATGAAGTTCCCGGCGTCGTACTCGCCGCCGGTGAGTTCTTCACCGCCCGTTTCGAGGGTCGCACCCTCCGACTGTGCGATGTCGATGTACTCCAGGCTCCCCGCGAGTTCGTCCTCACTGACGTGGGGACCCATGTCGGCCCGGTCGAGGCCGTTTCCGATATCCAGCGCCTCGGCGTAGTCGACGATGGCGTCGAGGAACTCGTCGTACACGTCCTCGTGGACGATGGCTCGGGAGGTCGCCGTACAGGCCTGGCCCGTGCCGCCGAAGGCCCCGGCACCGACGATGTCGGCCGCTTTGTCCACGTCGGCGCTCGGCATGACGACGGTCGGGTTTTTCCCGCCCATCTCCGCCTGCGCGCGCTTCCCGTTGTTCGTCGCCTGGTCGTAGACGTGTTCGCCGACTGAGGCGCTGCCGGTGAACGACACTACGTCGACATCCTCGTGGGTGGTCAGTTGCTCGCCGACCTCGCTACCGGGGCCACAGACGAGGTTGATAGCGCCGTCCGGAATCCCGGCCTCGTCAAGTGCCTCGACGATCATCGCCCCGACGGTCGGGGCCTGCATCGCGGGCTTGATGACGACGGCGTTCCCGACCGCGAGCGCCGGGGCGATCTTCCAGGCCGGAATCGCGATGGGGTAGTTCCACGGCGTGATGAGCGCCGCGACGCCCATCGGCTCCTTCTTCGTTTGCAGGCCGGCACGGCCACCGCTTGGCTGTTTGACGGTCCCGCCGAAGTCGCGGGCCTTCTCCGCGTAGTAATAGAAGATGTCAATCGCCCGCTGTACCTCACCTTCGGCCTCTCCGAGCGGTTTCCCCTCTTCGCGGGTCAGTGTCTCCGCCAGTTCGTCTTTCCGGGACTTCAGGATTTCACCGGTCTCGCGCAATATCGCACCGCGCTCCGGGCCGGGCATTCCGCCCCATTCGTCCGTCGCGTCCACTGCGGCCGCGACCGCTTCGTCGGTTTCCGCCGTCGAGGACACCGGAACCGTGCTGACGACGTCGGTATCGTCCGCCGGGTTCGTGACGTCCTGTGTCTCCCCGCTTCCGGTCCACTCGCCACCGATATAGTTCTCGTACGTCTGCGTCATACGTTCGATTCATCTCGTTCCCGATACTTACGCGTTTCCCATCCCTCGCTGTGCTGTTTCGTTCGGCGACAATACCTGCAACCGCCAGTCGCTTCTCACGGGCTCTCCTTGCCCGATGTAAACGATAAATATAAATAAGATATTATCACAATCGTTGCACAACGAACATACACCACTGGTGGCTGCGTTCCGAACACACGGTTGCCTGCAGCCGACTCGTTCGGTGTACAATGCAGTTGCGACCTAACGCTGACAACTCAATCCATGGCACGAACGGCACAAAACCCGGTCAAGTCGGTCGAAACGACGTTCGAGATACTCAACGGACTCAAAGACCTCGGTGGCGCTGGCGTCACTGAACTTTCGCGACACCTCGACCTTCCGAAGAGCACGATCCACAACTATCTCAGCACACTCGAGCAGGAGGAGTACATCGTCAACGACGACGGTCGCTACAGGGTCGGTCTCCGGTTTCTGGAACTGGGCGCGTACTCCAGACACCGACAGAAACTGTTCCGCATTGCCAAACCCGAAGTCGACCGGCTCGCCTCGGAGACCGGTGAGCTGGCGAACGTTCTGGTTGAGGAGCACGGGCGCGGGTCCTATCTGTACCGCGCCCGGGGTGAACAGGCCGTACAGGTGAAAGCCCACGTCGGCACCCGCGTTCCGCTCCACTCGACAGCCCTCGGGAAAGCTATCCTCGCCCATCTACCCCGGGAGCGTGTCGAAACGATCAGCGAACGACACGGGCTGGGGACTGAAACCGACAACGCAGCCAGCACGCTGGCGGAACTGGAGGATACTTTGGAAACCGTCAGGGAGACCGGCGTTGCGTTCGACGATGAGGAACGGCTCGACGGACTCCGGTGTGTCGCGGCACCAGTGCTGAACAACAACGGTACCGTACTCGGTGCTATCAGCGTCTCCGGTCCGACCAACCGATTCCGCGACGATAGATTTACAGAGGAACTGCCACAGAAGGTCCTCGAAGTCGCTAACGTTATCGAACTCAACGTTACCTACTCCTAGGCTTTGCACGCTGTTCTCTGTTCTCCCAAGGCCAACCACGAGAGGATGGTGGTGACTCTGTCCCATCGTGTGCTGTCTCGAGGGGTGCGGTGACCACAGTCTGATTAAAATGCCCCACGAGAGCAACACGAAATCTGTGCGCTTGCCAGATCTGTCGCCCCGTCGGGAACGACTGTGGTGCAGTACTGGGTTCGAGATTGAAACGCGACTGTTCAGTACTATCGTACGGTCTCTCTGCTGTCACTCGTACTCCGTAGCTGTGTCGCTGCGACGTACACCCTGGCGATGGCCTTTCTGGTATATATACCTTTCTCCAGCTCTAACACGTGTATGTGTGTTATCGGTAATCCGCTGTTGGCGATCGTTACTGCTGGATCGGTTGCCGGTTGTTAGTGGCCTCACCGAAATTTGATATAGCGATATATGGTTTGCTAAATAAAACATGCTGGCCGAGAAACTCGATCGATGCACTGCCGCACGCTTCTCTCGAAACAGGACGAGTCTGGGTCGTCGGCTACGACGTTTCACCAATTAACTCTGGATATCTGACTCTAGACCGTCTAATATATAACCAAGTCCCATTTCGACATATCCAAAGTGTGCTATCGTAACAGCAGGGGACACCGTATCTTACCAAAATAAAACACCGGACTACTGACCGCAGTCGGTCTTTTCTAGGAGGGCGTCGGCAAGCGCGCTCTTTCGATGTGAGACCAGTAAATGGCAATAAATATCGTCTTCGCTGTCCGCACCGCAGTTACACAGCGGACACCCGTACGTGTGGCTGGTTGCCGCCTCGGTCGCTCGCCGCGGGATGCTGGCTTGCATACGCGGGTGCAGGGTCGACCAGAACATAGCGGTTTCTAGGACCGCTATGTCGCTCTCCATCCGGATATAGAGACCGCCCGCGTGACCGCGCTCGACTCTTGGTGGTGACGGTTTCCGGAGCAGTGCCGGTCCGGTTCAGGGCCGCAATACGTGCCACAGCCCGGTCCGCCGGCTCGTAGAACCGCCGCGACCGTCTTCCCCGCAGCTGACGAGGTCGGCGTCGCGGAGTCCGGGAGCGCGTAGCCGACCGTCCTGTCGCTTACCGCGACGGGCGGGCTATCTCACGGTCACAGCGGCCGTCGGCTGTCAGAGCGGCTACACGATAGAATCCGGCTTCGTCGCCGAGCGTCTGTGACGCGTCGGGGTCTCCTCTCCGTCGACTAATATCCCACTATCTGATAGTGGATTACGGTAGTGTACGTCTAAAACAGTGGTTTCGACAGACATATTGGTGCTACTGGCCGTCGCCAGGACGGTGTCACCGACGGACTCTCGACGGCCGGTTCACCGTCGCGGAACTGCCGTGCCGGGCTCGTTCCTGTAACCGCTGTATTCGCTCGTCCATCGGGGGATGAGTCGACAGGAGCCGCGATAGCTCGCTGTCCGCCTCGCTGTGAACGTACAACTGTCGCAGGGGGCCGAGGTCCGGCGTCGAAGCCCGCTTGATTTTCGTGAGGGCGCGGGCAAGCGCAACGGGATTCTCCGTTATCTCGACTGCGCGGTCGTCGGCTGCCAGCTCACGACGTCTGGAGTACCCGAGTAGCAGCAGCGTCACGGCAAACCCGAGTCCGGCGACGACCTGCAGCGCGTACCGCTGCGTTCGGCCAAGCCAGGAGCGCGACCACGACGAGGGGTCGCCGCGCAGCAATGCGAGCGAGCGGGCGATGCCACCGATCAGCACCACGGCGGGAAACAGCACGAGGCCGACGAGCCCGACAAGCGTCTGGACGAGACTGTAGGCGACAGTCTGAACGAGTGCGTCGCGGGTCTCCAGGTGTGCGAGTTCGTGCGCCAGTAGCGCCTCGAACTCCGCCGCGGACAACAGCCGGAACAGCCGCCGGTCGACTACGATAGCCCCAGCCCCGCCGCCGATGGCGAACGCGTTCGGGACCGGCAGCTCCGCCAGTAGCAGTGTCGGTGTCTCGACGTCCATCCGGTCAACGAGCGCGTCAAGGTGGCGGTAGGATTCGGGCGCACGCGCTCGCGAGAGCGCGACCGCATTGAGCGATCGCTTGAGTCGTGCCGTCGCAGCCCAGTAGTTCACGACGCCGAGAACGATTGCCGTTCCGATGACGACCACGGCGGCTACCATCGGCGACGGGCGACTGTCCCACAACGGCAGAAGCAGCATGTACCCGACGTACGCCGCCACGAGATAGACCAGCAGCGACAACAGTCCAACGACGGCCATGAGGAGCCGTCGGGTCACAGCCATATTCGGGGATACGTGCTGCTGGAAAAAGTCGCTTCGGTGGACACGGTGTTTGATCGGGGGTGCCGTTATTGGCCATTTCATATAGCGGTACAGGATTTATTCGCTATCGCTTCGGTGTCCGTACTCGTCCACGAACCGCTCCGGAACGGCTCATATTCCACTCAAACGAGGCTGTTGAGCGGTGCTGGCGTGGGGCCGACACGCCTTTTTGACCGGCCCTCGGACGACAGCGTATGCGAATCGCACGCCTGCTGACGGATGACGGTCCAGTCACCGGCGAATACGTCGACGGCGTCGTTCACGCCGACGACGGCCAGTACACAGTCGGCCGCGATGGACGACTGCTCCCGCCGTGTGAACCGACCGCGCTGTACTGCGTCGGCCGGAACTACGCCGCCACCAACGACCAGATGGACTACGACCGGCCCGAGGAGCCGGACTTCTTCATCAAACCCCCGACGGCACTGCTCGCACACGAGCAGGATATCCCCTACCCGCCGTTCTCCGACGAACTCACCTATGCTGGTGAACTGGCCGCAGTCATCGGTGAACGGTGTCACGACCTCGACCCGGCCGACGTTCCCGGGGTCGTCAGAGGCTACACGATACTGAACGACGTCGACGCGTTGGACCAGCAGGGCCGAACCGCGCGAAAGGCCTTCGACGGGTCCGGGCCCCTGGGGCCGTGGGTCGAGACCGACGTCGACCCCACGGCCATCAGCATGTACACCGACATCAACGACGAGCGCCGCCAGTCTGCCAACACCAGCGAAATGCTGTTCGGTCCCCACGAAGTGGTCGCGTACCTCTCGGAGCGGTTCACGTTCCGCCCTGGCGACGTCGTCGCCTTCGGAAGTCCGGCGAACCCAGGCACAGTTGCGCCCGGTGACACGATCGAGATAACCTACGATGGCGTCGGGACGCTCCGCAACACGGTTGTCGAGCCGTAGCGGCATCCGAAACACTGGAATCACCGCTTAGCAACTTTCTTCGGCCCTTTCCACCAGAGCAGTGTATCTGATCGCTCAGCAGTGATAAACTGCTATCCGATATACGAAATCACTGCAGCCGAGACCGAATCGTCTCCGCGGTCTGCTCGCCGATGCCGTCGACAGCCGTCAGTTCTTCATCAGAGGCCGTCCTGACGTTGTCCACACTGCCAAAGCGCCGGAGCAACCGCTTCCGCGTCTCGGGGCCGATGCCGGGCACGTCGTCGAGCGTCGTCGACACCTCGTCCCGGAGCGTCTGGTGGTACTGCACGGCGAATCGGTGGGCCTCGTCGCGAATCCGCTGGAGCAGGTGGAGCTGCGGGGCGTCGTCATCCCAGTCGTGCACGCGGTCGGGCGTGATAACTAGTTCCTCGTCTTTCGCCAGTGCGATGGCCGGCACGTCCCAGCCGGTCTCGGCGAGGGCGTCGCGGGCCGCCCCGAGTTGGCCGTCGCCGCCGTCGATGAGCAGCAGGTCTGGGTCCGGCCGGTCGTCCCGGCCCTCGACGGCGCGCGCGGCCCGCCAGCGGAGGAGTTCGCGCATGTTCGCGTAATCGTCGTTTTGCTCGGTGAGCTTCTTGCGACGGTAGTCGCCCTTTTCCGGCGTCTCGTCGACGAAGGTGACGTTCGAGCCGACGGCCGACCGGCCCTGTGCGTGGCTCACGTCGAAGCCCTCGATGCGGCTCGGGCGGTCGATGCCCAGGGCGTCGGCCAGGCGGCCGGTCTCGTCGTCCGTCCCGCCGCGCTGGCGGGCGTTTTTCAGCGCGAGATCGACCAACGTCGCCTCCCGCCCGGCCCCGGGCACGCCGAGCGTGACGCCCTCGCTCTCCAGCCAGGCTTCGATGTCCGGATCGGCGGGGTCCTCGGCACAGAGAATCCGGTCGGGTAGCTCCCGTTCGGCGTAGTACTGCGGGATCAACGCCCGATACACGCCGGCGGTGCCTTCGCCGTCCGGGGCCTCCAGCGTGTGCCGGTCCCGTTCGACGAGCTTGCCGCCCTCGGCGTGGAGCCGGGCGACGATAGCGCGCTCACCCTCGACGGCGGCCCCGAGTACGTCCGTCGTCTGGTATCCTCCGGAGTCGCTGACGGCGGTGTCGCCCTCGCCGTGGAGCGCCTCGACGGCCCCGAGCTTGTCCCGGAGGTTCGCGGCGCGCTCGAACTCCTGGGCCTGTGCGGCAGCTTCCATCTCGCGGCGCAGCGGGTCCGCGAGAACGCCGGTCTCACCTTCGAAATATCGGGTGACGGCTTCGACGTCCTCGGCGTACTCGGTCTCGCTGATCTCGCCGGTGCAGGGCGCGGTACAGATGCCCATCTCGTAGTCCAGACAGGGTCGGTCCCGGTTGCCGTACTTGTGGTCGGAACACCCCCGGAGCCCGTACGTCTCCCGTAGTGCCTTCACCACTGTCTCGACCCGCCCCTTGTCGGTGAACGGCCCGTAGACGGTTGCGCCGTCCTCCGGGTCGCGTGTCACCTCGATTCGGGGGACGGCATGGTCGGTCAACTGGACCAGCGGGTAGGACTTGTCGTCTTTCAGCCGGACGTTGTACGGCGGCCGGTGGCGCTTGATGAGGTTGGCTTCGAGCAGCAGCGCCTGCGTCTCGGTGTCGGTGACGGCGAAGTCGATGGTCTCGGCACGCTCGACCATCTTGGCGATGCGCTCGCTGCGCGGATCGGCATAGGAGCGCACGCGGTCCCGCAGATCGACGGCCTTCCCGACGTAGAGGACCCGGCGCTTGTCGTCCCGGCCCTGTTCGAACAGGTACACGCCGGGCTCCCGTGGCAGCGACCCCGCGCGCTCCCGAACCCCGTCGGCGTCCATTAGATTCGGGTTGGTGCTCAGCAGAGTTGAACGTCACGGGAGCGGGTCGTCGGGCGGCGACTGGTCCGCGTTCCCGGTGTCGGTGGGTGTCGCGTCCGGAACGATGGCGGCCTCGATCCGGTCGACGACGCTCTCGTCGTCTGGCGCTGTCAGTTCGATATCGTCGTCGCCGGCGACGCGCACGACGAGCAGTCGGTCGCGGCTCCAGAGGTAGACCCCGAGGACGACAGCGGCAAAGGCAAGCGCGAGGCCGCCGAAGAGGCGCATCAGGTCGTCCAGTTGCGCCATCAACGTCAGCATCGTCTGGAGCATCCCCAGCATCCCCCCGATGCCAACGGCACTGGCGGCACCGCCGCTGTCCAGTGAGACGTTGCCCACGAGACCGTCGAGGCTCACAGTCGTCCCGGCGGCCACCAGCACGACGCCGACGACCAGCGCCTTCACGCCGAGCTCGAGGAACGACCAGTCGCCGCTCGTGGTGACGTCGACGCCCTCGACGTTGGGGCGGTCGACCTGTCGGTAGTTCGATCCCTCGCGGTCCGGTGTGAACACGAGGACGCGGTGACTCGTCACGACGACCCCGCCGCGGTCCAGCCGAACGTCCGCTTCGATCACCTCGCCGTCGTACAGGAGGCTCTCGGCCCGTGCGACCCAATCCATACAGCCCCTTTCCCGCGGACACCCGTATATTCTCCCCCCGTAACCGCTAACTGTGCGCCCTCGAACATGACAGTATGACCGCCGATCCCCGCTGCCCTCACTGCTCAGAGAAAGTCAGTGCGACCGCGACGTGGTGTATGCACTGTGGCCGGGACTTCGATAGCCCGGTCGACGCCGGAACCGGGACAACGGTTCTCGATGCCGGCGGCAGTCAGACCACGTCGGACCTCGAAGCGTCGCTCAACGCCGGCGACCTCGACGGTATCCAGAACGCGCTCGCGCAGAGCGACAACGGGCCGACACTCGTCGGCGTCGTGCTCGCCGGTATCGCGCTGTTTACGCTCCCGCTCGTGTCGCCACCGGGCGTTACGCTGTCGTATCTCCTTGTCGTCGCCGGCGTTGGAGCAATTGCTGCGACGCAGTCGACGTTCGACGCGGCGATCAGAACCGGCGGGAAGGCACTCGCGCTCGCACCCTTCATGCTGGTGTTTATCGACGTCTTCCTCGGATACCTGTTCGGCGGAACGGTAGCGACCAGTGCCACAGTTCTGGTCGGCCCGGCAATTTACGCCGGTCTGGTCATGTACGGCGTCCGCCGGTATCGTCGGCGCTGAGTGGTCTACGTTGGCCCGATTGAATTGAGTCATCGTGCATCTCAGCCAGCGTGTCAGCGACCTGCTCGACTGCCCTATGGGCGATGGCCGCTCGTTGGGCGTCCGTGAGCGGGGCGTGGCGACCCATGTGCATGTTTACCACTCCCATTAGCAAATACCTCATGTAGAGTACAATCGCTGTCTGAGTTATTCCCGCGGGCGCGGACAACCCTGACGGGGACGGCGACAACTTCCCACCGGCCCCGGCCGCTGCTGGGGTGAGGTGATGTCCCTCGCCCGGTATCAAAACTACCATGCCCCCCGGATTCGAGAGTCCACCTACTACAGGTGGTTCTGTGACCGAAAAACGCGAATACAAAGACGACTACCAGGACAAGACGCTGTATCTCCCGGGGCCGACAGAGGTGCGCGAGGACGTTATCGAGGCGATGGCCGAGCCGATGTTCGGCCACCGGATGGACCGGATGACGGACCTCTACACCACCATCGTTGAGGACACGAAGGAGTTCCTCGGCACCGACAACGACGTCATCGTGCTCACGGCGTCGGGGACGGAGTTCTGGGAGTCGACGACGCTCAACCTGGTCGAGGACAGCATGCTCGTGCCGACCTCCGGCGCGTTCAGCGAGCGCCAGGCCAACGTCGCAGAGCGCCTCGGCAAGGACGTCGACCGCATCGAGTACGACTGGGGCACGGCGGTCAAACCCGGCGACATCCGCGACGCGCTCGAGTCCGGCGACTACGACGCCGTCGGGGCCGTGATGAACGAGACCTCGACCGGCGTCCGCAACCCCATCGAGGAGATCGGCGACGTGGTCGCGGAGTACCCGGACACCTACTTCATCGTCGACGCTATTTCCTGTCTCGGCGGCGACCAGATCGACATCGAGGCCCACGGCATCGACGCCATCTTCACGTCCACGCAGAAGGCCTTCGCCATGCCGCCCGGACTCGCGGTCTGTGCCGTCAGCGATGCGGCCTACGAGCGGGAACTGGAGAAAGACTCGGCGTCGTGGTACGGCGGCTTCCAGCGCTGTCTGGACTACTACGACCGGAAGGGCCAGACACACTCCACGCCGGCGATTCCGCTCATGCTCGCCTACCGCAAACAGATGAAGCACATGCTCGATGAGAGCCACGACGCCCGCGACCAGCGCCATCGGGAGATGGCCGAGTACACGCGCGAGTGGGCCCGCGAGCATTTCGACCTCTATCCCGAGGAGGGCTACGAGTCCCAGACAGTGACGTGCATCGAGAACACGCAGGGCATCGACGTCGCAGAGACGGTTGAGGCCGTCTCCGAGGAGTACGACATGGTGTTCTCCAGCGGCTACGGAGACATCAGCGAGGAGAGTTTCCGAATCGGGCACATGGGCGAACACACCGTCGAGAGTATCAAGGAACTAACCGACGCAATCGAAGACGTAGCCGACCTGTAACTCAGGCGAGAACCGACGAAAAACGGGGATTATGGCCCGATTTGGGGCGGTCTGCTTCCACAGCCTGGCGTTTTCACAGTCTGATAATGCTGGGAAGAGTATATTACTACAAACTGTCTTGGTGTAGACAGACGAACCATATGAGTAAAAGTAACAGGCGAAGTGGGGACAGCGATTCTTCGACACCAATGAATGTGACCCGAAAACAGTTCGACTGGAGCGAGACGCGACCGAGCGCGGCAGTGACTGAGTACATCTCCGCCATGACCGGCCGGGAGCAGACTGACTTCGCACCGCTGTACGAGACTGTCGACCCAGAAGCACTCGACTCACTCATCGACTCCTCGGACCGCTCGTCGCCAGTCAGCATCTCGTTCGAGTACGCCGGCCACTCCGTCACCGTCCGGAGCGACGGGGAACTCGTCGTCGAAGCGCCGAGCGCCAAAATCGGCCGATAGCCGCCACCTTCTGCAGTCGTTATCCTCTCTTTACCGTTCTAACGGGTGGTAGCGCTGTGGGAAAACTACATCTCTGTTTCTGTCTGTTGTTTCGTCAGTTCTGCGGCCGGGAGCAGAGCCGTTTTTGTACGCGAGACGCAACACTTCTCCACCATGACCACTGCCGAGGACGTCGCCGGCAACCCCTATATCTCCGATCCGCGGACCGAATTTGCGCCCGTGGTGGACATCGACGCCGAGACCGCCCGCGAGCAAGCCGACCAGTTGCGCGAGGCGATCCGCTATCACGACTACCGCTACTACGTCGAGAACGATCCAGTCATCAGCGACCGGGCCTACGACGCGCTGTTCGACAGGCTCCAGAGACTCGAATCGGCGTTCGACCTCGACACCGACGGCAGTCCGACCCAGCGCGTCGGCGGCGAACCGCTGGACGAGCTTCCCGAGGTCGAACACGTCGCACAGATGGGCTCTATCGACCAGGGTGGCGAGGAAGCTGACGTTCGAGAGTTCGACAAGCGGGTCCGAAACAGCCTCGATGGCGACGTGCAGTACTTCTGCGAACCGAAGTTCGACGGCCTCTCTATCGAGGTCGTCTACGAGGACGGCGTCTACCAGCGGGCCGCGACCCGCGGCGACGGCGAGGTCGGCGAGGACGTGACAGAGAACGTCCGTACCATCTCCAGCGTTCCCCAGCGGCTCCGCGGTGACTACCCCGACGTTCTGGTCGTCCGCGGTGAGGCGTACATCCCGCGGGACGCCTTCACGGCGTTCAACCGCGAGCGTGTGGAGCGGGGCGAGGACCCTTTTGCGAATCCCCGCAACGCCGCTGCCGGGACGCTCCGCCAGCTCGACCCGTCGGTGACCGCAGAGCGTCCGCTGTCGGTGTTCTTCTTCGGTGTCCTCGACGCCTCGGTCGATTTCGAGAGCCACAGCGGGATACACGAACGGTTCCCCGATTGGGGTCTCCGTGTGTGTGACCGGACTGCCGTCGTCGACGATATCGACGCCGCCATCGACTACCGGAACGACCAGCACCGGGCCCGCGACGACCTCGATTACGAAATCGACGGTGTCGTTATCAAGGTCGACGATTTGGACGCCTGCGACGAACTCGGCTCGACCGCTCGCGCCCCGCGATGGGCCTTCGCCTACAAGTTCCCGGCTCGCAAGGAGGAGACGACGGTGCGGGACATCGTCGTGCAGGTCGGCCGGACCGGCCGGCTCACCCCCGTCGCGCTGATGGACCCCGTCGAGGTCGGCGGCGTCACCGTCTCCCGCGCCTCGCTGCATAACCCTTCGCTCATCGCAGACCTCGGCGTCGACATGGGCGACCGCGTCCGCATCAAGCGGGCCGGGGACGTCATCCCGGACGTCGTCGAAGTGCTCGATGACAACGGCGACGGCCACTTCGAGTTCCCGGACACCTGCCCAGCCTGTGACAGCCCGGTCGAGCGCGATGGCCCGATGGCGTTCTGCACCGGCGGCCTCACCTGCCCCGCCCAGCGCGAGCGCAGCGTCGAGCACTACGCAAGCCGCGACGCGCTGGACATCGAGGGCCTCGGCGAGAAGGCCGTCCAGCAACTCCTTGACGCTGGCCTCGTCTCGGACCCCTCAGACCTGTACGAACTCACCGTCGAGGACCTCACTGACCTGGAGGGGTGGGGTGAGACCAGCGCCCAGAACCTCGTTACTGAGATGGGCGACGCCCGCGAGCCGCCGCTTGCGAACTTCCTCGTCGCGCTGGGTATCCCCGAAGTGGGCACCGTCACCGCACGAAATCTCGCTCAGGAGTTCGGCACGTTCGAGGCGATACTGGACGCCGCTGACGACGGCAACACCGACGCGTTCGAGGCCGTGCCCGACGTGGGTTCGACCGTCGCGCGCTCAATCGTCGAGTTCTTCGAGGGCGAGGGCAATCATGCCGTCATCGACCGCCTGCTCGACCACGTCACCCCGCAGGCTGCCGAGGAGACGGGTGGTGACGCCCTTGCGGGTCTGACGTTCGTTTTCACCGGGTCGCTCGACGGGTACACTCGCAGCGACGCGCAGGACCTGGTCGAGCGCAACGGCGGGTCAGCGACGAGCAGCGTCTCCGGCAACACGGACTATCTGGTGCTCGGCGACAACCCCGGCCAGCGGAAACAGGACGACGCGGAAGAACACGACGTGGAGACGCTCAGCGAAGCCGAGTTCGAGGCGCTACTGGAAGACGCGGGCGTGCTGTAATCGCGGGTCCCGGACGCAGCCGTCGGCCGTGGTGAGACCTCCCGGAACCGAACTCAATACGACTGATCGCGCCGCTCCCTGTCTGGCGGTGACCCTCGGCCATATTTATTTGTTCGTGCACCGCCAACTACACAAAATAATGGACCACTCTGGTGATTCGGTCCGTATTCTCCACGTTGATGACAACTCCAACTTCGCCGACACGACCGCGGCGTTGCTCGAACACGAGGACGACCGGTTGTGCGTCGAGACGGCGGCGAGTGCCGAACAAGCGCTAGAGACACTCTCTACGGGCCAGTACGACTGCGTCGTCTCGGACTACGACATGCCGGACCAGAACGGGATCGAGTTCCTCGAAGCCGTCCGCCAGCGCTACCCGGAGCTCCCGTTCATTCTCTACACCGGGAAAGGGTCCGAGGAAATCGCGAGCGATGCGATCTCTGCGGGCGTGACCGACTACCTCCAGAAGGGTTCGGGCGCCGAGCAGTACACACTGCTCGCAAACCGGATCAGAAACGCTGTCGACGCACATCGGTCCCAGCGAAAACTCGACGAGCGAACCCGTCGGCTGGAATCGCTCATCAGTAGCCTTCCGGGCATGGTTTATCGCCGTCTAAACGCGCCGGGATGGCCAATGGAAACCGTCGAGGGCGAAATCGAACCGCTCACCGGCTACACAGCCACGGACTTCGAGACCGGGGCGGTAACCTGGGGTGAGGACGTACTCCATCCGGCGGATCGCGACCGGATCACGGAGACGGTCCAGGAGGGGCTCGCGGCCGACGGCGAGTTCGAGATGACCTATCGGATTATCACTGCAGACGGCGCCACGAAGTGGATGTGGGAACGCGGCCACCGCGTCCCCGGTGCGGATGCTGACTCGGCCGTGCTGGAGGGGTTCGTCACCGACATCACCGATCGCAGGGAGCGAGAACGGGAGCTGCGACGGTACGAGCGGATGGTAAACACGATGCAGGAGGCGGCCTGCATCTACGACACGGAGGGTCGGTTCGAGGTTGTCAACGAGTACTTAGCCTCGTTCTACGGGACATCGAGGGACGAACTGGAAGGTGAATCGAGCCAGCTCCTGCCCAAGATCAGGAGCGAGCACGAGGGGGACCCATACCAAGAGCTGATCGACGGCGACCGCGACGAACTCCGTGGGGTGGTGAGCGGCGAGTTTTCCGGCCACGGGTACGAAGTGCTGGAGTACCGCCTCACGCCGCTGGAAGTCGATGGGCAGGTCACGGGCGTGGTCGCCGTCACCCGCGAAGTGACGGAACAGTGGGAGCACGAAAGATAGGTCGCCAAGCAGCGTTCGGTTCGGGATCGGCGGTGTCACACCCCCGGGTGATGTGTTCACTGCGGTAGTCAGCATACACAGAAAAACTGCGAACCGGCGCGTGAACAGCGGCGGCGCGCTACAGGTCCTTGTTTTCGAAGACGTAGTAGCCGGCGACCAGCGGGACGACCAGCCACAGCAGGAGGTAGCCGATGACCGCAACCGTCCCGTACTGGGGCGGCAAGGCGGCGTTGGTACACTCGACACCGGTCTGTGTCATCTCGAGTGTCCCGCCCAGCATCTCCTCACACGTCACCTGCGGACTCGACGTCAGCAGGAGCCGCGAGCGGATCGGCGAGCCCTGCAGGATCTCCCGGACGAGTGTGCGGTACGCGGCGATGGGGCTCAGCAGCGAGACGAACAGTTCGACGTGGAGCTGGGTCACCTCGCCGATGTTCGCGTGGTCCGACAGCAGGTTCCCGAGCCCCGCGCCGAGGTTCGACCAGAACACCTGCAGGTAGACGTAAATCCCGAGCGACGCGGCCATCGTCCGTCGTGCGGTCTTCATCGCCGCCGAGAGGCCGATCGCGAACGCCGTGAACACGACGCCGTAGGCCATCGTGACGAGCGCGAACAGCAGGAACGACTCCCACGCGATCTCGATCTGTGACGGGAGTATCACTAATAGCGTCGTCAGGAACCCGACCGTGACCGGAATGAGCGTGATCGCGCTCCGGCCGACGAACTTGCCCGCGAGCAGTTCGCCGCGCGTGTACGGGAGCGAGAGCAGTATCTTCAGGGAGCCTCGCTCGCTCTCCCGGGCGATTGCGGCGTAGCCGATGACGATCGCGACTGCGGGGAGCAGCGGCGCTGCGATCGGCAGTGCGAACCGGACGTACGCATCTGTCGTCAGCGACGCCCCCGCTTCGGCGAACTGCTGGCCGATGTTAAAATACAGGCCGAGCAGCGCCGGCAGCGCGAAGAGGACGATGAAAATGAACGAGAGCACCCAGATCCACGGCGAGCGGACCGTATCGCGGAACTCCTTTTTCGAGATGGGGTACCAGTCGGCGAACTCGGAGTTCTTGATGCTCGTATCGACGTCCCCGAGGAAGCGCTTGACGGGGTTCTGTTCGGTGCTCATGCGTCGACCTCCGCCTGTTCTTGCTCCTGTTGCTCGGTGTAGGCGGCGAACACTTCATCGAGCGACGCTTCCTCAGTCTCGAAGTTGGCGACCTCGCCCCCGCTTTCCTCGACGGCATTGAGGACGGCCATCTTCGCGTCGCTATCACAGCTGACAGTGAGTGTGGTGCCGTCCGCGGTCACCGTCGAGACCTCGTCGAGCCCCTCGATAGCTGCGACCGCGTCGTCGGTGCCGTCGCCGTCGGCCAGCGTCACGCGGAGGACGGTGTCCCCGGCGGCGGCCTCACGCAGCCCGGCGACGCTGTCTTTCGCGATGAGACGGCCGTTCTGGAGGATACCGACCGTGTCACAGACGGCCTCGACCTGGCCGAGAATGTGACTGGAGAAGAAGACGGTCGCGCCGCGCTCGTTCTCCTCGCGGATGAGTTCCCGCATCAACCGGGCCCCGTTCGGGTCGAGCCCGGTCGTCGGCTCGTCGAGAATGAGGAGGTCTGGCTCGCCGACGAGCGCCATCGCCAGCACGAGGCGCTGTTGCATCCCCTTGGAGTAGCCGCCGGCCTTGCGGTCGATGGCGTCGGCGATGCCGACTCGCTCGGCCAGTTCGTCAGGTACGTCGTCTGCGTCTTTCGACTCGATGACAAAGGAGAGGTGTTGGCGACCGGTGAGCCGGTCGTACACGTCGTAGCCTTCGGGGAGGACTCCAGTGCGGGCACGAATCTGTTTTGGTTCTTCGTGGATGTCGTGACCGAGCACCGTCGCCGACCCGTCGGTCGCGCGGACGAAATCCAGGAGGATGTTGATCGTCGTCGACTTCCCGGCCCCGTTCGGGCCGAGGAAGCCGAAGATCTCGCCCTCCTCGACGGTGAGGTCGACCCCTTGCAGCGCGGTGAGGCTCCCGAACTGCTTGGTGACGCCATCCAGTTCTATCGCTGCCATACGGCCGGTTTGTGACGGCCGCCTGTATAGTCTTTCGTGTTCGAAATATCAGCCGAAATGGAAGTACAGAGGTTCAACTGTTCCAGCGGCCGCTTACACCTCTGCGTCGGGGTCGTGGCGCTCGGCCATCCGCTGGGCCTCCGTAGCGTAGCGGTCTCGGGTCTCTGCTTCGTTCACGGGTTCGAGTCGCTCGGGTTCGACGTCGATGGCCGCCGTAATCCGTTTGCGTCTCAGCAGATTCGGTGAGAGCTGTTTGGTCAGGTGGCGGTCGCCTTCCGGGGGCGCGTAGATGAGCGTCACCATCCGTTCGTCGCCGAAACTGGAGCGTTCGACCAGCCAGCACTGGACCGTCTCCTCGTCGTCGGTCATTGCTATGTCGTTTGCGTGCCGGTGGTTTATATCTTACAACCCCCTCCCAATCCGCCGTTACCGGGTCACGTTCAGCCCCTGCTCGATGCCCGCGGTGTACTCCGCGTCGATGTCGATCGCGGTCCCGGCGTTGCGAACCGTGTTCGTCGCGACCACGCCCGCGTCGCCCGACCGGAGTCGGATGCCGGCCGCCGACGCGTCGCTGACCGTGTTCCCCGTGATGGTGAAACTGTACGGTCGCTCCTCAGTACGTGCGTTGGTGTCCTCAGCGTCCGCTGGGACCGTTCGAGCGAGGATACCGACCGGGCAGCTGTCGACCTGATTGCCCGAGATCGTGATGTCGGACGACCGGGCTTCGGTGGTCCCGGCCACCTCCTCTCGGAGGTGGGTCTCCTTGTACTCGATTTCGATGCCGGCCTCGCCGCCGGGGTCGGGCGCGAACTCGGTCAGGTCCCGACAGACGTTCCCGACGATGGTCCCGCGCTGGGCCGGCGAGCAGGCGATGAGGCTGTGGCCGCCGTCGACGGCGATGTTGCCGACGACGGCGAAATTCGAGACGTTGTACGGGGCGATGTTGTTGAACTTCACGCCGACGACGCGGTTGCCGGCGATGACCACGTCGCTGGATTGCCGGAGGTCCCGGTCGCTGCCGGTCGGTGCGGCACGGCTGGTGATGCCGTACCAGTTCGGATTGACGATCTCGTTGTGCTCGACCGTGACGCCCGTACACCGCGTGAACGACAGCGCCATCTGGAAGCCGTTCACCGTGCGATTGTGGGCGATATAGACGCCGTCACACTCGTCAGCCTGGACGGCCTGGTTGTCCAGTTGTGTTCCGTTGGCGTCGAACTCGATATCGGTGACAGCAGCACTGTCTCCGCGCACGCGAATGATGTCGTGGCCGGCCGGTAGCGGGTTCGATTGGGACTCCGACGGCGCGGGGTCCTCGCCCGTCCCCGTCTGTGCCGCGACGAAGCGGGTCCCCTGCTGGCCGGTCAGCGCGGTGTTGTCGCCCATCGTCGCCGGCCCGCCGAAGCGGAAGGTGTCGGCGCCGGCGATGACGACCCCGCCGCTGTCCGGGACGTTGTCGAAGGCATACTGGAAGGCCTCGTCGGCAGTCCCGCCGGTCGTGAAGGCGACACTGCCGCGGTCGCCGTCGAGGACAAGATAGTCGGTTCCGTTGCTGTTTCCGTTCCCGCTTTGGTTTCCGTTGCCGTTTCCATTGCTGTTCTCGTTCGATTGGCCGACTCCGGTCGTGACGAAGTACAGCGCCCCTGCCCCCGGTAGTCCGGCGCCTGTCTGTGCCTGCCCGCGTTCGCTGAACAGTCCGATGCCCGCCGCGGCACCGATACTCGACAGGACGGACCGGCGCGAGGCCTGCCAGTCCGACTGTTGCGACCCGGTACCAGCACCGTTGGTGTTAGTCTGCATTCATGTTCCGCTGCCCAGGCGCTCGCAATAACCGCTTATAATACTCGTCTGATCGGTACGTACTCCTTAATACCTGAACTGTCCGGCCGGATCTACGTGGGCAGCTCTGTCGATGGGTCGCTCGTTTGGTGTCGTCCGACACCGCACTCGTCTCCAGAACCCGACGACAACAGGCGCGCCGTCCCCGCCACTGACAGCAGATTTATGGCGACAGCGCCGGGACGGTACGGTAATCCGACGTGGTCTCCGACGACTCGCCCTTCGATGACGTATCGGCAGACCGGGACTACCTCCGGGTACTACTCACTGCCGTGTGTGTCGTCGCCGTGGTACTCGCGACGGCGATGCTCCCGATTCTGTCCCCCGGTGGGACACAGAGTCCGATGGAGTCCCTCGTGCCGCTCCCCCAGGAGAACCCGCTCGGGTCTGGAGGGGGGACCTCGACCGGCGGCAGCGGGGGGCAACTCGGCGCGCTGAACCCGGGAAGCCAGACCGATGTTGGCGGGTCGCTCGACAGCGGCGACAGCCCGTACCGGTCACAGGACACGGAGCCGCATTTCACCGTCACGAGCTCGGAACCGGCGTACTGGCGGACCGGCGCGTACGAAACGTACACCGGCACGGGCTGGGACGGGCGCGCGGACCCCGAGGCCTACGAGGGGGCGATGGCGGTCGACGGAATGACCGACACGACGGTCGACTACGAGGTGCGACTGGCCAAGTCCGCCACGTCGCTGCCGACCGTCTGGCGGCCGAAATCGGTCTCCCGCGAGGACGTGATGGTCACAGAGTACGGCGCGGTCACGTCCGAACGGCCGCTGCCCGCCGGAACGACCTACAGCGCGACCAGCGTCACGCCGCCCGACGACCCCGAGGTGCTGCAGACGAGCGGGCGGGACTACCCCGACGAAATCGAATCGCGCTACACGGGTGTGCCGGCCTCAACCTCGGCCCAGGTGGGGCCGTTCACCGACCGGCTGACCGAGGACAGCGACTCGCCATACGAGACGGCGGCGACCATCGAGCAGTGGCTGGAGGCGAACAAGAACTACTCGCTGAACGTCAGCCAGTCGCCCGAGGACGACGTGGCCTCCGAGTTCATCTTCCAGATGGACAAGGGGTACTGCGAGTACTTCGCCACCTCGATGGTCGTAATGCTGCGCAGCCAGGACATCCCGGCCCGCTACGTCGTCGGCTACTCGACCGGCGAGCGGACTGGCCAGAACGAGTACACCGTCCGCGGCATGAACGCCCACGCGTGGGTCGAGGTGTACTTCGAGGGCGTCGGCTGGGTGCAGTTCGACCCGACGCCGGGCCAGGAGCGCCTGGAATCCGAACAGCAGGCGATGCAAAACAGCAGTCAGGAGTACAGCGCCGCGGAGTCCGGGAGCCCCGACGAGGAGTTCGCCGTCGGGACGCCGACGGACGAGACACAGACCGAAGCCCCGACTGATGGGGCGGGGCAGGAGTCTGGCAGTGACGAAAGCGAGGGAAGCGAGACAAGCGATAGCGAAACAGGTGACGGCGACGGAACCAGCGGCTCGGGCGACGGCCAGTCGGTCTCCCAGTCCGGCGAGTTCGTCGTCGAACTCAACCGGACGGCGACGCCGGGCGCGGCAGTGGCGGCGACGGTGACCCGCGACGGCGCGCCGGTCGAGGGAGCGGCCGTGTACTTCAACGGCGAGCCGGTCGGAACGACGGGGCCGGACGGCACCGTTTCCGGGACGGTCCCCTACGAGGCGGAGCTGACGATTACCGTCGATGCGCCCGACGAGGAGGCATCGCTCGCCGCGCCGTCGGTCCCGCGTGACAGCACTCGCGCGTTTGCTGTCGCCGGCCCGCGGGCCCAGCAGTCGACGAACGCGAGCTACGAACTGAACACCAGCGCGTCCGTGAGCGTCACCGGCGAGCAGGTCACCGGTGGCGAGGTGACCGTCACCGCGACCGTCGACGGCGTGCCGGTGCGGGCCGGCGACGTACTGCTGGATGGCGAGCAGGTGGCGACGACGGACCGGCAGGGACGCGCGGCGGTCACGCTCCCGACCGAGCCCGGGAACGTCTCGGTCGCCGTCGAGCGTGACGCCGTCAGCGGCAACACGACCGTCGTACTCGAACGGCTCTCTGTGGCAACGTCGCCGACGCTCCCGTTGGCCCTGCCCGCGGCCGGCCAGACGGTGAACGCGACGATGGGCGGTGAGCCGGTGACGAACGCGACGGTCGCGGTTGGTGGGGAGCCGACGGCCCGGACCGGTACGACCGGCCGGGCGACGGTCGGCCTCCCGCTCGCCGCCAGCGCCGAGATCTCGGTCTCGAAGTACGGCCAGACGGCCACGACGACCGTCGGGGGGCTGTTCGTCAACGCCGCGGGTGTCGTGCTCGCTCTCGGCGTCCTCCTCGGCGGCACAGTACTCGGCGCTCGTCGGCGGAACGTCACGCCCGGGACGCTGCTGGAGTGGGTGCGGGCGGCCCGCGAGTTCGCCGTCGGGGCGCTGATCGGCGTCGCGGTGGTTCTCGATGATCTGCTGGGCCGCTTTCGCACGCGACTCGAACTCACTGTCACGGCGATCCGAGACCTGCTCGTCGGCCGCCGGTCCCCCGGTGCGCTGCTCGACGCGCTACGAGCGTGGGTTGACGCACGCCTTTCGGCGGCCGAAGACGCAGCCGGCGATGCGGTGGCGGCCGTCTCCGCGACCGCATCTAATGGGGGAGACGGGACGCCCGCGGCCCGGGTCACCATCCACGAGGCGTGGACGCGCTTCCTGACCCACGTTTCGCTCCGGCGGTACTGGACGCGGACACCCGGGGAAATCGCGACTCACGCCATCGAACGGGACGACCTCCCGCCGGCCGCGGTTCGGACGGTCCGGGACGCGTTCCGGGCGGTCGAGTACGGCCAGCGGGACCCACAGGAGCACGTGGCGGCCGTCGAGGAGGCGATTCGGACCATCGAAGCGGCCGCCGGGCAGCAGTCCGGCGCGACCGACGACACTGACGACGCGACGGGGGGACGGCCCTGATGCGCCTGCGAACGGTCGTCTTCGGGACTATGGGGCTGCTGGCGACCGCCGTCGCGGCCTCCCTGATCTTTGCTCCGACGGCCGCCGGCGAGTCGCTGGTCGCCGTGTTCGGTAGTGTTGCCCCGACGACTGCCCTCCTCGCTGGGAGTCTAGTCGTCGGACTCTGTTCGGTCTTCGCCGGCTGGCTGGGTGGGCTCCTCGGCGGTGGCTCGCCGACCGGCTTCGACGTGGCCGTCGACAGCCCGCCGGAAGACGTGACGGCGACGGAGGGGCGGCTGTTCGCCGCCGACATCGACGCGGCCATCGACGACGCGGTTGCGGGCGACGACGCGGCGATGGACACGGTCACTGAGCGACTCGCCGCCGCGGCGACGACGGCCTACGCCATCGGCACTGGCGTCTCGCAGGCGGACGCCCGGCGGGCGGTGCGGACGGGCACCTGGACCGACGACGCCGTCGCGGCGGCGCTGCTCTCGCCGACGGAGCCCCAGTCGCTGCTGGCCCGACTGCGCCTCTGGCTCGACCCGGAGAGCGAGCGCCGCCGCCGCATCCGCCGGACGGTCGACGCTATCGAGCAGGTGTCGGGGGGTGCGCGCTGACGATGCATCGCCGCGTCCGACGCTGGAGCGGCGGCCTCGCGGCAGCGCTGTTTCTCGTCAGCGTCTCGCTGCTGACCGCCGAACCGCTGTTGCTCGCGGCGACCGCAATCCCGCTCATCTACGTCGCCTACGGCGCGCTGTCGCGGGTGCCGCCGGGAACCGATCTGCAAGCGGCACGGTCCGTTTCTGACGCCCAGCCCACACCGGGTGAGCCGGTCGAGGTCGAACTCACGCTCACGAACACCGGCAGCAGTTCGCTGACCGACGTGCGGGTCATCGACGGCGTGCCAGAGGAATTGGCCGTCGTCGAGGGATCGCCCCGGCTCTGTACCTCGCTACGGCCCAACGAGAGCGCCACGCTGTCCTACGCCGTGATGGCGAAGCGCGGGACATACACGTTCGACGCCGCCGCGGTGCGGGTGCGGACGCTGTCGGCCAGCGACGAGGTGACCGTCGACCTGCCCGTGGCCGGCGACGGAGCGCTGACGTGCTCGAACACCGTCTCCGAGGTGCCGATGGCCGACGCGACGCTCCCGCGGGCGGGGACGCTTCCGACCGACACCGGCGGGAGCGGCCTCGAGTTCCACTCGACGCGGAGCTACCAGCCCGGTGACCCGGTCAACCGCATCGACTGGCGGCGCTACGCCAAGACCGACGAGCTGACGACCATCGACTACCGGGAGGAACAGGCCGTCAGGACGGTGCTGGTCGTGGACGCGCGGCCGCCGGCCCGCGTGACGCCGGAGCCGGGATTCCCGACCGGTGCCGAACTGTCGGCCTACGCCGCCGAGCGCCTGTTCGACGCCCTCTCCCGGACCAGCGTCGTCGCGAGCGTCTGTGCCGTCGGACTGGCCGCGGAGGATGTCCCCGGCGGGCTCGGTCCCGACGGCCTGGCGTGGGTCGACGCCTCGGGCGGTCACGCGGCCGCCCACGCGAGACAGGTGTTTGATAGCGTGGGCCGCGCCGCGGCCCGGCAGTCGGCTGCCACCCCGGCCGGTGACGCTGACGTGTCCGGCGACGAGTCGTCCCCACAGCCACAGGGGGACGGCGCACAGGTGACGACGGCCGACGGCGGCACAATCGAGGACTCGGACCTGCTCGCTGTGCTCGCTCGGCTCCCGCCGACCGCGCAGGTGGTCGTGTTCTCGCCGGCCGCCGACGACTGGCCCGTCTCGCTGGTGTCGTCGCTTGCGGTCCGCGACTACCCGACAACGCTCGTGAGTCCGTCGCTGACCCGCGGGGACTCGCTCGGTGCGGCCGTCGCCGGTACCGAACGCATCGCCCGGCTCCAGCGGGCCGAACTGTCCGGCGCGACCGTCATCGACTGGGACCTCGACAGCCCTATCGACGTGGCGCTCCGCGCCTCGCTCGCGGACCTGTTCAGCGTGTAACTATGGACGACCACACCACACTCTCGACCCGGATGCCCTGGACCAGCCTCGCTACCGTCGTCGGCGTGACGGCGGTGCTGGTCGCGGGACTGCTGGGAACCGTCTCCGCCGACCGGGCCGCTATTGTCGGTGCGGCCACTGGTGTTCTGTTAGCGCTCTCGCTGTGGCTGAGTGGCTGGGACCGCTGGCAGGCGGTCGGGACGGTACTGGCCAGCGTCCTCGCGCTGCCGGTCGCCGTCGGGCTCTCGGTCGCCACCGGCGGCTCGGTCGTCACGCTCGGTGCGGAACTGTTTCCAGTCTCCTCGCAGGCCGGCGTCCGACCGGCAGTCGTCACGCTGGTGTCGCAGGTGTTCGTCGTCCTCGGCTGCCTGACCGCCGTCTTCGGTGCGACCGCGGCCACCCGCGGCGTTGTCGATATCGAACGGGTGGGGACCTACGGCGGCGTCGTCGTGCGGACAACCGTCGTTCCGTTCGTCGTCGCCCTCGCGCTGTTCACGCGAGGTGCCGTCGACTTCTTGCAGTCCAACGCCGATACTCCAGGCGTCCAGCGACTGACCGGCGAGGTCCTCACTCGGGTGCTGGGGCCGGTGTTCGACCCGGTTCCCGGCCGAACGCATATCGCCATCTTCAGTCTGCTGCTCGCCCTCGCCGCCGCGGCGCTGGCCCGCGGACTCGACGCCTTGCCGCTTTCCGAACTCGTCCCGGAAACGAGCGACGCGCCCGACATCGACGGGACCGTCGGCGCCGTCGAGCGGACGCTCCGCTGGACGGGCCGGCTCGCCCTGCTGGCCGCGCCGGTCGCCGGCCTGTTCGAACTGGGCCTCGGCCAGGAATCCATGGCCGAGTTACTCCCTGGCGGGCTGTACGACCTCATCGTCGCAGTCACAGCCGCGCCGGGCCTCCGCGGCCTCCTCTGGTGGCTGTTCCTCAGCGGGACGGTCGCCTCGGTGGCCGTCTGGTTCCTCCGGCGCGCGGTCCAGAGTTCGGCCGACCGCGTCGGGTCCGTCCTCGCGCCATACGTCGGTGGGGGCGTCATCACGCTCGCCGCGGTGGCGGTCGCGGGGCCGGCGGTCGGTGCCATCGAGATGGCGCTCGGGGCAACGCCGGCCGCGACCGCCGTCGATCAGCTTTTGGCTCCGATACTGGACGTGTACGGCCCCGAGACCGTCACGCTGGCGCTGACCGTCGTGGCGCTGTTTTCGGTCATCAGCGCGACCGGACAGCTATGGGTGGCGCTGGCGACGAGCTATCTGCGCGAGCGGACGGCCGGCGTTACGCTCGCTGCGGCCGGCCTGTTCGGTGCGAGCGCGTTCGCCGCGACGCTTTCGACGCCGACGTGGCTAGTGCTCGCGGGTCTGGTCGGCGCGGTCGTCGTCTGGGACGCCGGCTCCTTCGGGACGACGCTCGGGCGCGAGGTCGGCACCGGGGCCGCGACGCGCCGCGCGGAACTCGTCCACACCGGCGGGACCGTCGCGGTCGGCGGCGTCGGTGCGGCGGCGACGCTGGGTCTGTCCGGGGTCGCCCAGGGCGCTGTTGCTGTCGCGCCATCGGTCGCCGTGGCGGGCCTCGTGGTCTGTCTCGTCGCCGTGCTGGCGCTGGTGGCTGCGATACGATAGGGCCGCACCGAACAACCCTTTGTGCAGTGCTGTCAAGCCGACAGTATGACCGATCAATCCCCGCGAGAACGGGCCAGAGACAACGCGACGGAACTCGCTGCTTTGGCGGTCACCGGGTTCTGGATCGTTGCCCTCGTCACCGGTCAGGAGTGGTGGCTCGCGGCGCTGCTCGTCGGCTACGTCGTGGTCGTCCCGTTGACTGAACTGCTGTACGGCGATGCGGACGAGGAGGCGGCGGAAGGGAGTGTCGACGAGATAGAAGCGGTACAGGCGTCGTCTGCCGATACCGACGAAACACCGCTGGAGCGCCTGCGCCGCAGGTACGCCGAGGGGAAGCTGACCGACGAACAGTTCGAACGGAAACTCGAGCGACTGCTGGAAACGGAGACGCTGGAAGATGTCGAAGACGGTGCAGCGGTGCGGGAGCGCGAAACCGAGCGGCCCTGAAACGCTCAGGGGCTGACGGCCGGCACTTCGACGCGGTCCAGCACGTCGTCGACGACAGTCGCCGGGTCGACGCCGCGGACGCCCGCGTCCGCGGTCAGGACGAGTCGGTGGGCGAACGCCTCCTCGACGACGTTTTTTACGTCATCGGGCACGGCGTAGTCGCGGCCGTCGAGGACCGCGGCGGCGCGGGTCGCCTCGAACAGCCGCTGGATGCCCCGCGGGGAGACGCCGACATCGACGCGGTCGTCTTCGCGGGTGGCGCGGCCGAGTTCGACGACGTAGTCTCGGAGCGTGCCGTCGACGGTGACCGATTCGACAGTCCGCTGGAGCGCCGGGAGGCGCTCGCCGTCGATGACACTGGTGACGCTCGGGGCCTGGGCCGTCCGGTCGGCGCGGCGGTCGATGAGTTCGCGCTCGCCGCCGAAGTCGGGGTAGCCCATCGAAGTCTTGACGATGAAACGGTCCCGCTGGGCCTCGGGCAGGCCGAAGGTCCCCTCCTGTTCGACGGGGTTCTGCGTGGCGATGACGAAAAACGGGTCGGGCAGGTCGTGGGTCACGCCGTCGACGGTCACCTGCTTCTCGCCCATCGCCTCGAGCAACGCGGCCTGGGTCTTGGGTGGCGCGCGGTTGATCTCGTCGGCCAGCACGACGTTGGCGAAGACGGGGCCGGGCTGGAAGTCGAACTCGCCGGTGGCCTCGTTGAACACGTTCGAGCCGGTGATGTCGGACGGCAGCAGGTCCGGCGTGAACTGCACCCGTTTGAACGAGAGGTCGAGTGCCGTCGCGAACGACTGGGCGGTGAGCGTCTTCCCCGTGCCGGGCACGTCCTCCAGCAGGACGTGGCCCCTGGCGAGGATGCCGGTCATGACCGTTTCGAGGAAGTGGTCGTCGGCGATGACGGCACTGCCGACCGCGTCGAGGATCTGTCGGCTGGTTCGTCCGGCAGTGTCGTGGTCCATACCGGCGTGTAGACAGCCACCGACAAATACCCTCTCCCTCGGTTTCGCCGGCGGGCGGCCCGATCCCGTGCCATCTTCCCACAATCAGAGAGTATTGCCGTAACTCTGAGTTATAGATAGCTAGAGATATATGCATACTGCACATGACTAACGACTACGGATTCGGGACGCGCTGTGTCCATGCCGGCCAGGAGGAGCCGGACCCGGCGACAGGGGCGCGCGCGCCGCCCATCTATCAGACTTCGTCGTATGTCTTCGAGGACGCCGACACCGCGGCCGACCGGTACGCGCTGGAGGACGACGGCAACGTCTACTCGCGGTTCGACAATCCGACAGTCCGGATGCTCGAAAACCGCATCGCATCGCTCGAGAACGCCGTCGACGCCGTCGCGACGGGGTCAGGGATGGCCGCGCTCGACGCCGGCACGTTCGTCCTCGCGGCCAACGGCGACAACGTCGTGACGGCCTCCTCTATCTACGGCGGCACGCATTCGTACTTCTCGAAGACCGCCAGCCGCCGGGGAATCGAGACGCGGTTCGTCGACACGCTCGACCCGGACGCCTACGCCGAGGCAATCGACGAGGACACGGCCTACGTCCACTTCGAGACCATCGGCAATCCCTCGCTCGTGACCCCCCCGATGGAGGAGATCGCCGACGTCGCCCACGACCACGGCGTCCCCGTCTTCGTCGACAACACGTTCGGCACGCCAGCGCTGTGTAATCCGCTCGACCACGGCGTCGACCTCCTCTGGGAGTCGACGACGAAGTGGATCCACGGCTCCGGGACGACCGTCGGCGGCGTCCTCGTCGACGGCGGCTCGTTCCCCTGGGACGAGTACCCCGAGAAGTTCCCGGAACTGGGCGGCGAGAACGAGGCCTTCGGCAAGAACTTCACCGAGGCCTTCGGCGACCGCGCCTTCTCCGTCGCTGCCCGCCAGCGCGCCCTCCGCTCGCTGGGTGACGGCCAGAAGCCCTTCGACGCCTGGGCGACCCTCCAGGGGGCCGAGACCCTCTCCCTCCGGATGGAACGCCACTGCGAGAACGCGATGACGGTCGCACAGCATCTTCAGGACCACCCCGAGGTCGCCTGGGTCACCTATCCCGGGCTGGAGAGTCACGAGACCCACGACCTGGCACAGGAGTACCTCTCCGGCGGGTTCGGTGGCATCGTCACCTTCGGGCTGGAAGCCGGCTACGACGCCGGGCGGCGGTTCTGCGAGGAGACTGAACTCGCGCAGTTCCTCGCCAACATCGGCGACGCGAAGACGCTGGTCATCCACCCGGCCTCGACCACCCACGCCCAACTCAGCGAGGAGGAACAGCGAGCCAGCGGCGTGACGCCGGACCTCCTCCGGTTCAGCGTCGGCATCGAAGACCCCGAAGACATCATCGCAGATATCGACGCCACAATCGACCGTGTGACATGAACGTCGAACACAACACTGTCTCAGTCGGCGAGTTCGAGTTCGATGCCGGGGAGACGATTCCGGACCTCGAAATCACCTACGAGGCCTACGGGGAGTTCGACGGCGACAACGCGGTGCTGGTCTGTCACGCGCTGACCGGCAGCGCCCACGTCGCCGGCCGCGACCGGGTCGACAGCGCCGACCAGGCCCGCGCCTGGTGGGACGACATCGTCGGACCGGGCAAGGCTATCGACACCACGGAGTACTACGTCATCTGTGCGAACGTGCCCGGCTCGTGCTACGGGTCGACGGGGCCGAAAAGCGAGAACCCGGAGACGGGCGAGCCCTACGGCACCGACTTCCCGCCGGTCACCGTCACGGACTGGACCGAGGCCCAGCGCGCCCTGCTGGACGAGCTCGGGATTCCCCACCTCCACGCCGTCGTCGGCGGCAGCGTCGGCGGCATGAACGTTCTGGAGTGGGCCAAGCGCCACCCGGACCACGTCGACCGCATCGTCCCCATCGCCGCCGCCGCGCGACTGGACACGCAGTGTCTCGCGCTGGACGCCATCGCCCGCCGGGCCATCACGACCGACCCGAACTGGAACCAGGGCCACTACTACGGCGAGGATCAGGACCCACCGAGCGACGGCCTGGCGCTGGCCCGCCAACTGGGCCACGTGATGTACCTCTCGAAGGCATCGATGGAGCGTCGCTTCGGCCGCCGCGCCGCCGGCCGGGACGCCGTCCGCACGTTCCCCACCGACGCCGCGGGCGCGTTCTTCCCGTACCGCGACGTGGAGTCCTATCTCGACTACAACGCCGAGAAATTCACCGAGCGCTTCGACGCCAACAGCTACCTCTACCTGACCCGGGCGATGGACAACTACGACCTCGCCGCCGGGTTCGAGTCCGACGCGGACGCGCTGGCGGCGTTCGACGGCGACGCGCTAGTGATGTCCTTTACCGCCGACTGGCACTTCACCACCCAGCAGGCGGAGGCCCTGGCCGACTCGCTCCGGGAGGCCGACGCGAACGTCGCCCACCACGTCATCGACTCCGACCACGGCCACGACGCGTTCCTCGTCGAACCGGACAACGTCGGGCCGCCGCTCGCGGACTTCCTTGACGCCGGCGTCGACGGCAAGGCCGTCACCGATTCTGTCGTCGAGGACAGCCAGGAGAGCGATTTCGCACCGGTCCACAATAGCCTCTTCTCGCGGTAGCGGTGCGGGCGTGCAGTCCGTCAGCCCGCGGGTTTGCTGACCCACGATTCGGCTCGTCAATCATGCATGTTCTGTTCCACGGTAGCATTTAACACACCTCGATCCAACTAGTTCTATGTATGGCTGACATGACCACGAACATCGAAAGCGAGGAGTATTCGTTCGGACAGACGGTGTACGACGAGGACGGGGACGCACTCGGGACCATCCGCGGGTTCGACGAACACGGCTTCTACGTCACGGTCGAGGACGGCATTGAGTCCATGTCGAGCGAGCATCTCAGCGCCGGGGCCGCGGGCGAGGCCGAACTGATGTGGCGCTGCTGGGAATGCGGTGAGATGGGCAAGATCGAGGACATCCCCGACGAATGTCCGTCCTGTGGCGCACAGAAAGAGGACATCTACTACTGGCAGGAGGACTGATTCGGACCGCTGTCGCTGTGTTTCGGTGAACCCCTGCTTGGAGTGCGTCTTCGCCAGGAGACGACGACAGCTCGTACGCGATTACACCTGCTCGAACCGCTCGCCGGCGGCCGACCCGACCGCGTCCCGCACGGTCTCGACGGCCGACGGCGGGAGCGAGAACTGTAGCGTCGTCCAGTCCCGTTCGAGGATCGCCCGCCCGTCCTCGTCACAGACGACCGCGTACACCAGCGACCTCCCGTAGACTCGCGCCAGCGCGTCGAACGTCTCTGCCGTCATCGGTACCGTCCCGGTCGTGTGGGTGTCGGTAGCCGAGACATCGGTGTGGCCCGCAATCGTCTCGACGGCGAACCGCTCGCCGCCGGGGTTGTCCCGTCGCCCCAGGCCGAGGTGGACAAACGCTTCTGTGGGGCCCCGCGGTGACGCGTCCAGCACCGCCGCGAGCACGTCCAGCCCGACCGCTTCGCCGGGTTCGGACAGCTCGAACCGGTGCCTGATTTCGTCCTCCGGCCAGGTCGGGCCCAGTTCGACACCGCTGCCGAGTCCCTCCCACGCCGTGACGATTGTCTCGGTCAGCCGGTCGATACCGATCTCGTCGATGGCCCGAACTACCGCCTCGGCGTCGTCGGAGTCGCCCATGCTCGCTCGTTCGTCGCTCGCGGCCAAGTGCGTGCTGATTCCGCCCGCCGGTGATGGGTTTTTGTCCGGGCCGTCCCTGCTCGTCGATATGGATGTCGTCGTTGTCGGGGCCGGAAGCCTCGGCAGTCTCCTCGGTGGCCTGCTCGCCCGAGAACACGACGTGACGCTGGTGGGCCGCGAACCACACGTGGGCAGCGTCAGCGAGAACGGTCTTTCGGTGGTGGGGACCGAGCAGCTCCGGGTCCGGCTGAGCGCACAGACGACGATCCCGCAGAGTGCCGACCTCGCGCTGGTGACGGTCAAAGCCTACGACACCGCTGCCGTTGCAGCGGACCTCGCGGATTGCACACTCGATGCCTGTCTCTCGCTACAGAATGGAATGGGCAACGAGGCTCAGTTGGCCGCCGAACTCGACGGTCCGGTGCTCGCGGGGACGTGCTCCTACGGCGCGCGGCTCCGGGAACCGGGAACCGTGGCGTTCACCGGCCGCGGCGACATCGTGCTCGGGGACCGCAACGGCGGCCGGTCCGCAGTCGCCGACGACGTCGGGACGGCGTTCCGGGCGGCCGGCATCGAGACGACCGTCGCAGCGGACATGCCGACCCGCCTCTGGGAGAAACTCGCGGTCAACGCCGGCATCAACGCCGTGACGGCGCTCGCCCGCGTGGAGAACGGGGCACTGGCCGACTCGCCGGCCGACGCCATCGCCGGGAGCGCCGCCCGGGAGACGGCCGCCGTCGCCCGCGAACAGGGGATCGACCTCTCGGACGAGCGTGCGGTATCGCTCGCCGAAACTGTTATCGGTGACACTGCCGCCAACCATTCGTCAATGTATCAGGACATCTCGGCCGGCCAGCAAACGGAGATCGACGCGATCAACGGGTACGTCGCCAACACCGCGACCAAGTCGGTGCCTGTGAACGAGACGCTTGCCGGTCTCGTCCGCACGTGGGAGCAGTACCGCGGATAGATCGGTTGGCACGCCAGCGACGTGACGGCGTGTCGTCCACACACCCGTGTACGTCGGTGGTATAGTAGCGGCTACCGGAGGCGATGGGGATGACACAATCTAAATATCGTGTCACCGATGTCCCTCTCATGACCACACAGATCGCCGGATGGCGTCCTGAACCAGCGCGTAGTGATGCCAGTAGGGCTGGCTCGCGTGTCACAACTGGGAGGGCACTGGTATGACAGCGGATGACGCGGGCGGGAGCCGCATCGTCGACTACGAACTATTCGAGGTGCCGCCGCGGTGGCTCTTCCTTCAGCTGGAGACTGCCGACGGCACCGTCGGCTGGGGCGAACCCGTCGTCGAGGGGCGGGCCCACACCGTGCGCGCTGCTGTTGAAGAACTACTGGACGGCTATCTCGTCGGGGAGAACCCCGAGAACATCCAGGACCACTGGCAGGCGATGTACCGCGGCGGCTTCTACCGCGGCGGCCCGGTCCTGATGTCCGCCATCGCCGGTATCGACCAGGCGCTGTGGGACATCAAAGGGAAGCAACTCGGCGCACCCGTCCACCAGCTGCTGGGCGGCCAGGCACGGGACCGGATTCGGGTGTACCAGTGGATCGGCGGCGACGAGCCCTCCGACGTAGCCAGCGCCGCTCAGGAGCAGGTCGACGCCGGGTTCACGGCGCTGAAAATGAACGCGACGCCCGAGATCGAGCGCGTCGACAACCCGGCCACTGTCGAGGCCGCCGCGACGCGCCTCCGGGAGGTCAGGGAGGCCGTCGGCCCGGAGGTCGACATCGGCGTCGACTTCCACGGCCGCGTCACGAAGCCAATGGTCAAGCGCCTGGCGTCCGCGATGGAGCCCTACGAACCGATGTTCATCGAGGAACCGGTGTTGCCCGAACACAACGACGCGCTGCCGGCGCTTGCGGCCCACACCGACATCCCGATTGCGACCGGCGAGCGGATGTATTCGCGCTGGGACTACAAGGAGGTGTTCGAGGACGGTGCCGTCGACGTGATCCAGCCGGACCTCTCCCACGCCGGCGGCATCACCGAAGTGTACAAGATCGCGTCGATGGCCGAGGCCTACGACGTGGCGATGGCGCCCCACTGCCCACTCGGCCCCGTTGCGCTGGCCTCCTGCGTACAGGTCGACGCCTGCTCGCCGAACGCCCTCATCCAGGAGCAGAGCATCGACATCCACTACAACGAGACCTCGGACGTGCTGGACTACCTCGCAGACCCGTCGGTGTTCGACTACGAGGACGGGTTCGTCACCGTCCCGACCGACCCCGGCCTGGGCATCGACGTCGACGAGGCGTTCCTCCGGGAGCAGTCCCAGCAGGACGTCGACTGGCACAACCCCGTCTGGCGACACGACGACGGCAGCGTCGCCGAGTGGTAGGTCGGCCACTGCCTCGCCGCCCGCGCGGTTCTCGCGGGCTCGGCCCCGCGACCGGCGGCACACACGTACCAAAGGAAAGGGCTCATATCCCGCGCCCGATAGGTACCTGTATGGCCTCCTCCACGTCGTGGAAGCGCGATTTCGCGAGCGGGCTCATCGTCCTGTTGCCCCTGCTGGTGACGATTTACGTTATCCTCTATCTCTACTCTATCCTCGCGTCCGCGGCGGTCATCCCGGCTATTGACGCCGAACTGTTAGCGGCGCTTGGACTCCCCTCGGGAACCTCTTCTGTTGAACTCGCTCGGGTGTTCACGACGCTGATTATCTTCATCCTCATCGTGTTCTCCATCGGGTACCTGATGCGGACGGCCTTCGGCGACATCGTCGAACGGGCCATCGACGACGCGATGAACCACGTCCCCGGGCTCCGGGTGGTGTACAATGCCTCGAAGATGGCGGTCGAAACGGCCGTCTCGGGGACTGAAGAACTCCAGTCGCCGGTGAAACTAGAAGTGTGGGACGGGATGCGAATGACGGCGTTCAAAACGGGACAGACGACCGACGACGGCCGCGAGGTGCTCTTCCTGCCGACGGCGCCGAACATCACGACCGGCTACGTCGTCGAGGTCGAACCGCACCGCTACGAGGAAATCGACGAGCGCGTCGAAGAAGCGCTGACGCGAATCCTCAGCGCCGGGTTCGGCGACACGGACCGCAGCAGCGCCACGCCGATTCCGGTCGCCGACGAGGAAGAACTCTCGGACGATTGATACGGACTCCTGTCCCTGTTTCCCGCGACAACCGACTGTAGGCGGTCGATGCGGAACTGACGTACAGCAGTCCGTATGAAAGCGCCGCTCAGTGCGCGATCAGATGTAGTGGAACCACTCTTCGCGGTCGCCGCTCTCGATGACGTCGAAGAACGCGGACTGGAGTTCGTCGGTAACCGGCCCTTTGGTCCCTTTACCGATCTCGTTGTCGTCGACGCTCCGGATGGGCGTGACCTCCGCCGCGGTGCCGGTAAAGAACAGTTCGTCGGCGGTGTACAGCTCACCGCGAGAGATGGTCGCTTCCTCGTGGACGGTGTAGCCCATGTCCTCGGCGAGCGTGATCGCGGTGTTGCGGGTGATGCCTTCGAGGATACTCTCGGCCAGTCCGGGGGTGTAAATCTCCCCGTCGCGGACCATGAAGATGTTCTCGCCCGGGCCTTCGGCGACGTTGCCCTCCTTGTTCAGGACGATTGCCTCGGTGTAGCCGTTGCGGCGGGCCTCCTCGCCGGCGAGCATGCTGTTGACGTACAGCCCCGTGGTCTTGATGTTGGTCGGAATCTGGCTGGAGGCGTGTTTGCGCCAGGACGACACCATCACGTCGACGCCGTCTTCCAGCGCTTCCTCGCCCAGATACGCGCCCCACGGCCACGCCGCGATGGTGGTTTTCGTGGGGCAACTCTTCGGGCTCACGCCCAGCGAGTCGAAGCCGTAGTAAACGATGGGGCGGATGTAACACGACTCGAACCCTTCCGTCTCGATGAGTTCCGTCGTCGCCTCGGTGAGTTCGTCCTTGCTGAACTCGATGTCGAGGTCGTAGGGTTTCGCCGATTTGTACAGGCGGTCCAGGTGTTCCTCCCAGCGGAAGATGGCCGGTCCCTGCTCGGTGTCGTAACAGCGGACGCCCTCGAAGACGCCGGTCCCGTAGTGCAGCGCGTGCGTGAGAACGTGGGTCTGTGCGTCCTCGAAGTCGACGAACTCGCCGTCCATCCAGATACGGTCGGCCCCCTCGAACATCTCCGGACGGTCGCTCATCGCGCGCCCTCCCCGGTGCGTCGGCAGTCACGGTGCCCGCGGGTGATGCCCCCTGCTGTCTCGTTGTGTGTCATATCTACTCCATTGATGTCCGTGTTTAAGAGTGTTGACGGTCGACTCGCGGGCGTTTGCTTTCGGGGGACCGGGCAGCGTCGGGTGCCCGCAAGTGAGTAAACACTATACCGACCACAATCGTGTGGCTCCGGTATGTCAGAGTCCGCTCTGCAACGGTCTCTCCATCGGGGCGTCGCGATGCTGCTGGTCCCGCTGGGACTGCTCCTTATCCAGATAGCGGTCGTCACGCGAAACCTGTCCGGCGTCGTCGAATCGCCGCTTCCCGGCATTTCTCGGACAGTCGGGACTGTTGTCGTCGTCGGTGCAGGTCTGTATCTCCTCGCGAGCGTCGCGCGACAGGTGTACAGGGCGGCTGATACGCCCTTCTAACGCGCCACGGAACGCGGTCCCAAAATCAGTCGTCGGCTGCCTCGTCTTCCTTTCAAGTACTGCGAAGCGGCGGTCCGTCCCGCCGTCGACTTCCATTTACAGCCGTGACTTCGTTCCGAGAGTCCGACCCCTGCCTCACATCGCGCTCCCAGTCTCGCCGGCACGGACGACGACGGTATCCGCGACGATATCACCGAGGCGCTGTTTGCGGTCCGTGACGAGAACTGCAACGAAGCCGATCAGATAGAACGCCGGCAGCACGTCGACGATTCGCAAGAGGGTCCTGATCGCCGCCGGCCCAAAGTCGATTGGGTCGCCGTCCTCTGTCACGACGACGATATCGAGAGCCATTTTGCCAATCGTCTGGCCGTACGTCCCTTCGAGGTAGATGTAGTAGCCGAACCCGATGAGGAGTCCGAGTAGACTCCCGAGTACTGCGAGCCGTACCTGGCTAAGGATACCGCTGATAACTGACGAGATAACTCCGATAAGCACGATGTCGATTATTATTGCGACGACACGTCGCCAGATCACGTCACCTTCAGTGCCCATCTCGGGCTGTGGGCGTTCGAACCAGGCCATACTCGCTGACTGACACGCCACTGATATAAATCCAAGCCAGACGCCATTGATGCATACTCACGAAGGTCGATAAAATGACCGGTGAACGCCCTAACGGTCAGCTCTCGCCGACCTGGGAGTCTTCGAAGATGTCAGTCGAACCGCTCTAGCAGGCTTGCCCCTTCGACGTACACGAGACCCTCGCGCTCGGCGTAGGCCCGCGCCGCCGCCGGGGGCAGCGCCGCGCCGGTCTCGTCGTCCAGCATCTCACAGACGACGGCGGCCGCTGGCAGGTCGGCCGCGTCGGCGAGTTCAAGCGCGAGTTCGGTGTGGCCCTCGCGGTCGGCCAGGCCGTCCGGGGCTGCCCGGAGGAGGTGGACGTGGCCCGGCGACCGGAACGCCTCGCTGAACGCCTCTGGGTCGGGGTCCGTCGCGGCGGCGGCCAACTCTCGGATCGTCAGCGAGCGGTCGTCGTCGGTGATGCCGGTGAACGTGTCGCGATGGTTCACCGTCAGCGAGAACGAGGAGCGCTCGTCGTAGGCGAGGTCGTGGTCGGCCGCCGTCGGGTGGTCGAGGACCTCCTGCATGAACGGCAGTTCCAGCGCCTCGGCGACGCGGTCCGAGAGCGCGACGCAGACGAGCCCGCCGGCGTCGTTTCGCATCCGGGCGACGGCCTCGGGACTGACGGCTCCGGCCGGATAGACGAGGTCGGTCTCGCCTTCCCGGTCGGCGGCGTCGTGGATCAGCACCGGCTCGCCGCGGGCGAAGGCGGCGACGGCGTCGGCCACGCTGTCGGCGTCGACGGCGGTTTCCTCACTCCGAGACATGCACGATCACCTCGTCGCCGTCGGCCAGTTCCAGCACATCGCGTAGCTTCTCCGGCGCGATCACTTCGAGTTGCTCCTCCCCGTGGTGGGTCCGCTCGGGGGCGATGACGTGGGCCGGCTCGTACTCGCCGTCGCTGCCCTCTATGGAGGCGGGGTAACAGTACGCGGGGCCGTACGTCCGCTCGTCGTCCTCCCAGCCCTCGATGGTGACCGGCTCGATAGCGCTCATCCGCGCCCGCTTGCGGACGCTCTCGGCCGTGAGTTCGAGGTTGAGCGTGCCCGCGAACGGCTCGTACCCCAGTCGCTCGATGAACTGCTCCATGTAGCCCGGCAGCGTGATGTAGTGTCGTCCCTCTCCCATCCCCGAGGTGACGACGCCGGTCAGGTCGACGCTGGCGTCGGACTCGAAGATCCGCCGGTAGTCGGCGTACTCCGACTGGAGGCGGCGTTCACCGTCCCCGGTCAGTTCGACCTCTTGCCCGTCGCTGACGATGTCCCGGGCCAGCAGCCCGGCGTCTTCGAGCCGCTGGAGCCGCCGCGAGGCGGTCTGGTTCGAGGCGTCCAGCCGTTCCGCGAGATCGGCACAGGACACCTTTGCCGACTCGTCGAGCGCACCGTCGAGGGCGAGCAGTTTCAGCGTCGCCAGCTCGTCCCGACCGACGCCCTGTCCCGTTGATTCAGCCATGCACCGCAGTAGGGATTCCCGCCGGATAAGCATACCGAAGGTGGAATGCATTCCACTTTTGGAACGGAGAAAAACTGGTACGGGGTTGGTAGCAGAAGCGCGTCTTGTTGTTTGATCCGGATCTAATTTAAATCGCTGCCTAACACGTTCAACCCCATCACAGTACTGTGATGGTGCCGGCTCGTCGTCTCAGTGACTCACGAGCGAGCTACAGGCAGCATTCAGTACTCCACGAGCGAGTCCTGTTCCCAGAACTCGCTCGACTTCTCCAGTTTCGGGACCCACGTGTTCTCGTCCTCGGCCAGCATCGCCACGCGGGAGTCCTCGACCTCCTTCAGCACGTCGTGGTCGGGGAGGTACTCGCCCATCTTCTGCGTGAACTCGCGGACCTCGCTGTGGTCGGGCATCGAGTCGCGGTCGAGACGGCCCCGCGAGTGGCCGACGTGTATGTACGCCTTCATCTCGACGAAGTCCGCATCGGCCCGGTCACACATCGCCGCGTACCACTCGGGGTGGTGCATGTTGTGGCCCTTGACCAGCGTCGTCCGGATGACGGTGCGGGTGTCGTCTTTCTCGGCCAGCACGTCCAGCGTGTCGATGAGCGAGTCCCAGGCGTCGTCCTCCATCGCCTGCACCGTCGAGTCGAACGTCTGGCGGTCGGCGGCGTCGACGGAGACGTACAGTTGCGTGGGGTCACACCGCTCCAGCATCTCCGTGTTGGTCCCATTGGAGACGAGGAAGGTGGTGATGTCGCGGTCGTGGAACTCCTCGATGAGTTCCGGCAGGTGGGGGTAAAGGGTCGGTTCGCCGTCCAGCGAGATGGCGACGTGGCGCGGCTCCATCGCCTGGTCGAACACCTCGCGCGGGACCTCGTCGTTGCCGCCGAAGCCAGAGAGGAGTTTCCGCTGGAGTTCCACGGAGGCATCGGCGACCGCCGCGGGGTCGTCCCACTCCACGTCGCCGAGTTCGTAGGCGTGGCCGGCGTGGTCCCGCCAGCAGAACACGCACCGCTCGTTGCATTTCACGACCGGCGTCATCTGGATGCATCGGTGGGACTCGATACCGTAGAAAATGTACTTGTAACACTTCCCTTCGCCGCGAAGGGCGTTTTTCGTCCAGCCGCAGGTCTGGGCGGCCGTGTGGTTCTCGCTGTGGTAGGCCGGGTCCGAGACCTGCTTCGGACCGCCGTCGGCGTCACTCATTGCTGTCGGCTTCAAGAGCCAGCGGCAAAAACTCCCGGATGTTGCGCGTCAGCCAGTTCGCTCCGTCGGGCACCTTACGTCAGCTTGACGATGGGGTTGCTCATGTGGTGGCCGACGACGTTGCCGTTCTCCATGATTCGGTCGTAGCCGTCGTCGTCAACTTCGATTCGGGTTTCGCTGTCCTTCTGCATCAGATAGAGTGTTTTGTTCATACACCTGTGGATGCCCCTGATAGGCAAGACCAGAACTACTAGGTGTATAGATACGCGCTGTGATGTATGCTATATGTATCAAATCCTGCCGGAGATGTATCTCAGCCGGAAGATTTTGGGGGCTCCGGATAGTGAGTACATAGTATGGGTGTGCTTGACACGGTCTCCGAGCTGTTCGGCTCCGGGGACCAGCACTACAGGTTCCGCTGTGACGACTGCGGGACCGAGTTCGCACAGCGCGCGGCGACGGTCGAGGACCTGACCTGTCCGGAGTGTGGCGCTGGGGCAGTGCGGCCGGCCGAGGCGGCGTGAGGCCGCGTCAGCGTCCCAGGTCGTAGAACTCGTCGTTCGGGCGGATGTCGGCGAGCTGTGCGAGGCGGTTCGAGAGGTTGAAGAAGGCGGCGACGCTGCCGATGTCCCAGATAGCGCGGCGGCTGTAGCCGTGTTCCTCTAGCCGTTCGAGGTCCGCTTCCTCGATACGGGCGGGCGACTCGGTCAGTTTGACGGCGAAATCCAGCATCGCCTTGTGCGTCTCGTTGATGTCCGCCGTCCGGTGGTTCGCGGCGACCTGCTCGGCGAGCTTGGGCGCGTCGGCGTAAATACGCAGCAGCGCGCCGTGGGCGACGATGCAGTAGAGGCAGTCGTTGACGCCGCTGACGGCGACGATTATCATCTCGACTTCCTCGCGTTCCAGCGCCGTCTCCTCGACCAGCGCGTCGTGGTACGCGAAGAACGCCCGGAAATGCGAGGGACGATACGCCATCGCCGGGAAGATATTCGGCGTGAAGCCGGCGCGGTCGGTCTCCTCCGCGATGCGGTCCTGCAGGTCTTCGGGGAGGTCGTCGAGCTTGGGCGTCTCGAACCGAGCCATCACTGTGTCGGAGTCTGCCATACCCCACATGTCCGTCCGGCCCCGGCTTGAAAGTTGGCTGCCTGTCTGGCATCGTGTTTAGTTAAGCGTGAAAAGTGAGGCGGACGGATTTCTTGGTGCCTATGCCAGAAATCAGCCGCCTCAGCGGAGATAGAGACTGGATTGATTTGGATTTTGTGGAGCGCGA